>ERZ1031347.42-NODE-42-length-63635-cov-14.309122_pt1 | contig 63635 bp, 63 predicted proteins | sample MGYA00517106_ERZ1031347 | MGnify/ENA primary metagenome ERZ1031347 (study PRJEB33719, sample SAMN04261392) | wastewater metagenome | biome: periurban shantytown; feature: human; material: feces | host: Homo sapiens | place: Peru: Lima | collected 2012-07-19 ...
GCTCGCCGTTGTCTGGGTAGGGGTAGCGTTCCTCGATCTCGTTGGTGATGATGCTGGTCATGCTTGGTCTTCTTTCGGGTCGGTGGGCTGGTATTCGAGCAGGTAGGGGCCGAGCTTGTCTCGGTGGTCTCGGCGTATGTGGACGGTGCCGATGGTCAGGCCGTTGAACCGTTGGGCGCAGTCGGGGCATATGTCGATATCGATGTCGTTGAGCTGGCCCATGGAGGTGCGGTTGGCCGAATACCCGGACAGGCTGAATCGCAGCGCTTCGCGTTTGCTGGTTTCCGTGCCGCATTGGTCGCAGTAGATGCGTGTGCTCATTGTTGGTTCCTTTCGTGTTCGATGAGGCGGTCGAGGCAGGCGAGGGCCGAATAGGGGAAGCCTTGCCGGAGTTTCGCCCATGTGTGCGCTTCGGCGTCGGGGATGGCGGGATCGTTGGCGAGGGTGTCGAGGATGGCGTGTTGTTGGCGTGTCCATGCGATCTTCTCGTCGTGGTCGATGACGTGGCAGAGGTACCATCGGGCTTTTTCGAGGTCTTCGACGGGTCGGCCCTTGCTGTGGTAGCGCCAGAGGTATTTGATGGCGTTGCCGAGGCAGAAGCTGGTGTCTGCGGTCAGTTCGATGCATTCCATGCCCGGGTGCGAGCGTGTGTAGTGGTTTGGTGAGTTGACGGGGTCGTTGGCCCATGTGGTGTGCATGCTTACCAGTCCTTTTCGAGTTCCCGGCAGTCGGGGCAGATGGATGACGTGCTGTCGGTGAGCGGTGCGCCGCAGATCGCGCAGATGGTCGGATCGTTGGCCGGTTCGGGTCGGTGGGCTGCTTCCAGGAGGCGGCGGATGAGTTCGATGGTCTGCGGGGCGGGGGTTGTGGTGTGGGTGCTCATTGCTTGTCCTTGAGTTTGATGTGTTCCCAGTCGCATGACGCTCCGCCGGAGTCGGAGAAGCATCGGACGGCCGCGCTGCCGTCGGGCAGTTCGTACCAGCGGACGTATCCGGGGTCGGGGTTGTTCACGGTGCCCTGGCCGCAGCCTTTGGGTGTTTCTCCGCATGCCGTGAGCGCGAGGATGGCGAGGATCGCCGTGAGGGTTGCGGGTATTCGTTTGCGGGGGTTCATGATCGGGCTCCTTGGATGCCGGCTCGCATGATGTCGAGGTAGTTGGCGTAGTCGTTGCGGTCTCGGCGGATGCAGTCTTGGACTCGGTGGGTGCCTGCGTGGTTTTGGTAGGGGTTGTGGTCGAGGGCTAGGTCGCTGATCCGGTAGGTGCTGAGGTCGAGTTTTCTGTGGTTGGTGAGCTGGCGGAGCCAGTCGGGGTGGAGATGGGGGCCGAGTTGGTTGGTGAGTACGTCGATGTCGTAGTCCACGTTGGTGCCGGCCGGGTGGAGCACGTACTGGGATGCCTCGGTGTCGAGCCATGCGCCGAGGTTGCGGGCGACGTTCGCGTATCCGAATTCTTCGGGTTCGGTTTCCATGACGGTGTCCAGGAGCCCGTTGTCGAGGTGCATGCGCAGCACCTTGGGGTCGATGTCGTAGAGGCTGAGCTGGTCGGGGCGTACCGGGCAGATGAACCGGTCGTGTTCCTCGATGCCGTCCATGCTGGTGACGATCATGCCGATCTCCAGGAGTTTCGCGTTGGTGCGGCTGATGCCGGTGGTTTCGGTGTCGATCCACAGGAGCATGTGTGGTTTGGCTGGCGGTTTTGGCGGGTTGAGGGGTTTGCCGCTGACGGTGATGTCGTGTTGGGTGTTCATTCGTTGCCTTTCTTGATGTCGATATGGGCGGGGAGGTCTTCGGGTGGCGGGCAGGGATGGCGTGTGCCGTCCGCGTTGAGCTGCTGCCAGCCGCCTGTGCGGTAGTAGACGGGGATGGTGGCGGGGTCTTTGCCCATGTGGACGAGGTAGCCGAGCTGGTAGGCGCGCTTGGGGTGGGCGTGTACCCATCCGTGGCATCCTGTGGTGCCGCTGCCGCAGAGTTGGAGCAGGTTTTCGGGTTGGTGGAGCCGGTCGAACGGGTGGCTTCGCGGTTCCCTGTGGTGGATGCTGTCGCCGCTCCAGTGGCTGCCGGTTTCCCGGTCGCATATGGCGCATCGGTATCGGTCTCGCCGTTGTACGGTGCGGCGGGTTTCGTCGGTGGGTTTGGTGCTCATCTCTGGGCCTTTCGTTGGCATTCGTTGATGATTTCCTTGGCTTTTTGTTCCGGGTCGATGCCGGTTTTTACGCAGGCCCAGAAGTCGGTTCTCATCGCGTCGGTGAAGGTGCCGGCCGGTACGTGGTCTCGGATGTGGCCGGTGATCCACCGGTCGTCGATGACGGTGCCGTCGGGCAGCGCGTGCCGGTAGGGTTTCGGCCGGCTGGGCATGGTGTCCGTGTATGCGCCTTGGCGTAGCCATCGGCTCATGTTGGGCGCGTATTTGGGTTCGTCGATGGTTTTGGCGTAGGCGATGGCGCTGGCGATGAGCTGTTTGGGGGCGGCCGGCGGTCGGCCGTCGACGCCTTGGATGGCGAGGTTCCACGCCTTTTCGGCTTCGGTTTTGCTGCCGGTGTGGCGTGGGTATGCGTTCCATGCGGTCTCGAACGGGTCTTCGAGCATCCTGGCCTCGAGTTCGGCCATGGTGGTGCGCTCCGGCTTCGACTCGGACACCGGCGTCGGCGTCGGCGTGGAGGGGTTGGGGGAGGTTATATCGGTATGGGAATAGGTATAGGTAAGGGTGCTTCGTTTTTGCTTGCCGGTTTGCTTCGCGTTTGCTTCAGCAAGTGCTTCACCATTTGCTTCGTTTGTTTGAAGCATTTGCTTCGCGTTTGCTTCACTGTTGCTTGAGGCGTTTGCTTCGTTTTTGCTTCGTCTCGAGCGGCCGGACGCCTTGCCTCCGGCACGGCCGGCGCGGGCGCGTTTTTCCTGTAGTTCCTTGGTGGCCGCGTACTTGCAGAGCATGGTGCCGTCCGGGTTGGCGGCGACGATCTCGAACACGTCGGACTCGGTTTCGCGCCACAGGCCGGCGTCCACGAGCTGGCGGGCGAGCTTCGGGCTGCCGCCGAGCTTCCTGACGCGCTGCATGGTGATGGCCCCGTCGTAGTCGCCGTGGCGCAGCTGGCGTCCGACGTAGCTGCCGGCGAGAGCCCACAGGCCAATCGCGGACAATGGAAGCTCCTCGCATTGCGGGCTGTCGTAGATGCCGTCGTCGATCATGAACCAAGTCATGGTGAACCTCTCTCAATGTGTGGTTACTTGATCTCGCCGGTGTTCGGATCGACGGCCTCTCCTCCGTCGGTCTCGTCAGCATCGTCGTCGAGATCGGGATAGTCGGGCGCGCTTTCCTCGAACGTGGCGAGGCTGTCGTGGAGGTTGTCGTACAGGACCGCGCGGCGTGCGTCCTTCGGATAGGTGAGCAGCCGGTTGATGACCTCGGCGCAGTCGATGATGTGCTGCGCGAGCACGTCCGTGTCGTACACGGCCTCGGTGTACGGGTCGATCTGATGGAACTTGTCGAGGTAGGCGTCTTTGGTTTCGAGCTGCATCTTGTGGTTGACCGCGCGGCGGAAGTCCACGGCCGCCTGCTTGATCTTCGCGCACGAGCTGTTGAAGTCCAGCAGGCCCAGCGGGCTCATCTCGTCGGGTATGAGCGCGTCCTGAACAAGTCCCGAGTCCTTTTTCTTTGCCATGAGGGTGTCCTTTCTAGAATTCCGGTTCGCCGGCATCGGTGGTGAACGTGTCCGGCGTGTAGCCGCTACCGCCGTTGGCCCACGGGTCGGTTGCGGGCGGCTGAGACGGCGCGGTGGCTGGCCGTGGGCCGACGGGCGGGTTGCCTGCGGGGTTGCCGTAGGTGCTGCCGCCCTGATAGCCGTTGTGGCCGCCCTGTTTCGTGACCTGCGCGGTCGCGTACCGCAGGCTGGGGCCGATCTCGTCCACGGTCATTTCGACCACGGTGCGGTTGGTGCCGTCCTGCGCCTGATACGAGCGTTGGGAGAGCCGGCCCTGGGCGATCACGCGCATGCCCTTCGAGCATGATTGGCTGATGTGCCGGGCGAGGTCGTTCCACGCCGAGCAGCGCAGGAACAACGCCGTGCCGTCCTCGTACTGCTGCGTCTGGCGGTTGTAGGTGCGGGGCGTGCTGGCGATCGTGAACGACGCGACCTGGGCTCCGGTGTTGGTGCTGCGCAGTTCGGGGTCTGCGGTCAGGTTGCCGACGATCGTGAGAATGGTTTCGCCGGCCACTAGTCCGCGTCCTCCATGTCCTCGATCCAGTCGCCGACGATGGTGGCGAGGGCGTGCGCGTCCTTGACTGCGCCGCTCGCCATCTCCCACGCCTCGTCATTACGGCGGTTGTGGCAGCGCAGGGCGAGTTCGGAGAGCGCCGCATAGGCCGCATCGGCCACGTCGCGCATGTGCTCCAGCTCGGCCAGGGTCTCCTCGTCTTCCTCGTCTTCCTCGTCGATGACGCGACCTATCGGCTGAGCGTCCTTGAACGCCTCTTCGAGGAACTTGGACAGCTCGCCAGTATCGGGGGCGACATACACGCTCGCCTTGACCGGCTCGCACAGGCGCACGCCGGCGTCCTTGAGCGCGGCTTCGAGCGCGTCCCGTATGTCATTCTCGGTGTAGCCGAGCAGCCGGCCGGCGAGGCTCTTCGCCAAGCGCCTCTCAAGCGAGTTATCGGTCTTGTTGGTGTTGTCGGTCATTTCTTGGTTCCTTTCATCTGGTAGTCGGCCTTGATCTTCCACATGCACCGCGCGGTGATCTGCCGTCGGTCGCGGTCAACGACCACGTCGCCGACACGCGGGAATAACAGCGTGCGATCCCACTGCGGGTCGCTGTTGAGCCGGCGGATCGTGTCGATGAGCGAGTCCAGGAGCTCGCCGGCACCCATGTGCAAGGCCTCGTCGGTCAGGGGCCACTCGAACAGGCTGCACCCCTCTTCCCTGTAGTCGTATTCGTCCGGTGACGGCTGTGATGCCATGCGTGTTCCTTTCCTTGTGCGCGGAGTATGCGGGTTGCGGTCGCGCTGGCCCCGGTCGGGACGGCCTCAGGAGTCGAAGCCTGCCGTGTCCATCGCTCCCCGCTCGCACTGGCGTTCCGCGTGTCCTGTCAGTGGCGTGCGAGGGGGCGACGTTGACGCGATCGCAGTGGACGGCGGCCGAATCGAACGGCTTCCCGGTCTTTGCCCGCGCCCGCCTGACGCGAATCTCGACCGGGGGCGAACCTGCCCGCCCTTGGTGCGTCGCCGGTGGAGAGGACCGGCGGCGCGATCATTGAGAGAGGTGGTGTTAACGACTTGTTCCTTGTCGCCGCCCGCCATATTGGAAGGGAATGCAATGATGGCGGGCAAGTCTCATATGGTCAGCACGAGCGCGACCATGCCGGCGCGCCAGAACGTGCGAGCCAACGTGTCCGACGGCTTCCGACTCGCCTGAGACGGGTCGATGAGGGCGATGTCCGCAAGCTCGGCGAGCACGTACACCGCGAGTACTGTCCACTGCTGCCAGACGATCCCGCTCACTGTTCGTCTCCCTGCTCCTCGACGATGGCGATGAACAGGGTCGGCACGACGAGGAACGCCCACCACGCGGCCAGCCCATTGCCGAACGGATGCATGCAGGCGTCATGGGTGAACAGCCACACAATGCAGACGATGAACGATATGACGGCCATGAGGCCGATCGTGTACGGGTAACGCTTGAACATCATGCCCTCCTTCGGGCTGGACGGATGTAGGCCCCTCCGCCGGTAGGCTTGAAGCTGCGACACAAACAGGCAAAACCAACGGAGGGAAGAATCAATGGATGTGATGGGACTTATAGGAACCGCGACGGGGGTGGTGTCATTGGCGATACTCGTGGCTCAGGAGGCGAGGCATTTCGGCGACATGCCGGCCATCAGCTCGGCAAGCTCGAAATACCGCACGATTCTGGAGAACAACGGAAGCGCGGACGCCACGGACGTGCTGGTGATCCAGCGAGACATGAGCGAACCACGGCCGGACTCGCCGCGCTGGAAGTTCCAAGCGATCCGCGCACACGACTCGGCACGGCTCGACGATGCCAGAACCGACGATGAAACATGGTTCGAGGTCATATACGATCACCCTCACCGTCGGAATCGGAAGATAATGACGTGGTGCCCGGCTCGGAACGACTCGAACCTCGCACGCGAGTTATTCGCACGGAGCGCACTTCCTTGGTGGCGGAGACTCCCAGCAGCGTGGCGAACACCACGCCTGCACGTCGGCCCTCAAGGTAGGCGATCAGCAGTTGTCCGCTCAGACCCAGCATCATTAGCTCGACTGCGCAAACGAGTTGCCGGGAAGGCAGAAAAGGCGCGGCGATCATAAACACCGCGTTGACCGCGAGCTGGGCGATGCTCGTCCAACCGGGCGACACCCATGACACCGAATCACGATGGCCGCTCATGCTCTCACCACCGCTTCGGCGAACGCCTGCGCGGTCGCCATGAACATGCAGAACAGCATGAGGAGCACTAGCAGCGCGAACGGGATGCAGCCGATGAACGGGTGGTCGTTGACGATCCCCCATACAAGACCGACGATGCACAGGGCGCAGTACAGGATGATGCCGGCGATGACGAGGCCGGAGAACACGTAGGCCATCATGCCGTCGCCTCTTCCGGTTGGGGGTTGTCCACCGACCACGGATCAGCAGTGCGACCCATGAGGTAATCAACACTGGTGTTGAAGAAGTCAGCGAGCGCCACGTAATCGCGCTTGGTGAAGCTGCGGATTCCATTGAGCTTGTTGGACAGTACTTGTCGAGACATTCCGATCTCGTCGGCGAGCGCCGACTGAGTCATATCCCGTGAGCCGAGCAGATCAAGCACAATCTGCGCTGTCTTGGATTTATGTGTTTGTAACCGCATGTGATTACACATACACCATGAGATGACAGACTCGCAAGTTATCGGCGTGTTGACTTTGTAATCAGAAGTGGTTATAGTGATGGCATGACCGAAACAATGACAACCCCCTCGGTGGCGACCGACTATCAAGCCGTAGCCATCGGGAACATCCGAATGATGCTCAGCCTGAGAGGATTGAAGCAGAGTGATCTCGCTGCCTACATGGGCAAGCATCGTCAGAACTTGAACAGGATGATTAACACTGGTGCACAGTGGTCGTTCAACGACATGTGCCGAGCTGCGCAGTTCTTCGGCGTCTCCGTTGACACGCTACTGCGCCCTGATCTAACTCAGTCGGAACTTCGAGGGAATGGAGGTTTGCCTGTCGTCAACGTTGACGACTTCCGCCTACGTGGCGGGGCATGGAAGGCCACGGCTATGGTTCTGGCCGCCTGATTTTTCGGGCCGGTCGGGATCATAACCCAGAGGTCCATGGTTCAAATCCATGCCCCGCTACCAGTGCCTCCGGTTTCACATCAAGGAAATCGGAGGCTTTTTCTATATCATCCACGTTCCATCGGGTGCGCCCACTGAACTTCTGGGATAGAGTCGGTGCGGCAATTCCCATAGCCTGCGCCAGATCCTTCTGAGAGGTCTGTCGAATGGCGATAAGAACCTTCATGTTGTATGTAACGCGATCCTGAAGGCTCAGCTCTTGCTTCTGCGCCTTTAACGCCGGCGAGACCATCACTGCAGTCATGTGAACTAGATTAGCAATGCATAGACTTACTTTCAAGTCTTGGATTAGGAATTTACAAACCATGATATTGTTACACATATCTTTTATCCATACATAAAAAATGATTTGTATATGACTAATACGGAGTCGAGAATCAAAACCCTGATCGTAGTACGCGGAAGGCCGCGATCTTGTCGACCGGCTCGACGCCTCCAGTGACGCTGACCGCCCCGAATCCCGGAAACGACGATGTGCGCCACATCGTGCTCGGGATGATCGACGGCAGGCATTGGACGGCGATTACAACCAAACGCGGCAAGCGCATCCGCATCATATCCGTGCGCCGATCGCGCAAGAACGAGGAGGCATACCATGAAAGCCAAAAAATGATGCCAAGGCGATCACCAGCGACCAGCTTGAGGAGATGTTCGACAACGGCGACGACATCCTCAGCTATGTCGATCTCGGCAATCCCGTAGTCGAACATCATCCTCCGCTGGAGAAGCGAATCACGCTGACGATGCCCGCATGGACGGTCAGCGAACTGGACGAGGAAGCCGCCGAGCTGGCAATCAGCCGCAACGCCGTCGTCAATACATGGATCGCCGACCGGTTGCGCACCATGCGACGTCGCGAAAACGCCCACGCCTGACCCATATACCATTGAGGCCCATGGTTCAAATCCATGCCAAATAGAAGGCTAGGAATTACAAGATTCCTAGCCTTTCTGTTCTATTGCGCCTTTCTCAAGTGCCTCAAACCATCCCCCGGTCTCGCTAGACACCTTCGCCAGCGGCAGCGTCAGCGGCGGGATCGGCGGCGGAAGGCCAGGGCACCGATGGCGGCCGCGGCAGCTCCGGATCCGACGACGATGATGGCGACGACCCCCGCACCGGTATGAGACAGCACCGGCTTCTCGGGCTCTGGATCCGCCTTCGGCTCAGCGGGTGGATCATCAGGCGCTTCGACGGTTACGGTCTCCCCTTCGACGCCGAGCTCATGCGAAACCAGCACATCACCGTCACGCGAGCGAAGCGACGCTCTCCAATACACCAGTCCCGCCTTCGGCGAGCGCACCTGCGGACTGACGATCGTCTGCTCGAACAGCGTATGGTCCACTTCGGCGCGGGCCTCGTCAAGCAGCACGCCGTTCATGCCGGGCACCGCCCCTTCCTCCACCGCCTCGTACGCCGTGAACGTCACATAGGCCCCTTCGGGCACATCGCCCACAATCCGCGCCGTATCGCGGAACGGCTCATCGACCCGCACAATGTCCGGCTCCACCTGCGTGGTCAGCGCCGGCTTGCGCGGCCGTGCCACATCCCATATGCGCACGCGCTCCCACGCGTCATCGTATGCGCTGGACGCCGGCATCACCCGGTCATCGCCGTCGAAGCTCCAAACGAACACGTACCATCCATGCGATTCGGCCACGATGTGCACCGGATCGCCATGAGCGTCCGGCGCCCCGGCGCCCACTCGGATACGCCCGTTGACCGCCGGATAATCCCACACGCCAATCAACCGGTGATTGCTGTCCTCGGCCGGCGGCGTCTCCCCCTGAGGCCGGTACGCCTCGTCGCCGGCGGAATCATTCGGATCGCCCGCCCACCACACGCTCACCTGCGCCATCGCCCGGTCAGCGCCGATGCCAAGCTTGACATTGCCGTCAAAGGATCCGTGATCATCGGGGAATCCGTCGACCGTAATGGTGTCGCTCAGTTCGGAACCAACCACGCCGGTATGCTCCGTGACCGTAGATTCCACACTCACCCGAGCACGGTTCGAATTCGTCTCCGTGTATTCCAGGAACCCGCTGACCACATCCTTACCTATATATTGTCGCGCAGTATCGCTCAACTTCTCGACTTCGAACGCCCACACCCATGTGCCGAATCCTCCACCTCGCGGCGCCTCATACGCCGCGTCGCCGCCCGGCTCGGCCGTTGCTCTCACATCCACGCGCTGCCCGGGAGCAGTGAACGACGCCTCGCCATAAGCGGACGGCCGGAATCCCATTGTGCCCAGCCTCGCGATGAACTCCTTCGCCGTCTCGTCGGCACCAGGCATGACCGGCTCGGACAGATCGCCCACGACGAGCCCGTCGAAATACCATCCGGACGCCCGCAACTCCAATCCGGACGCCCAGGAATCGCCGTCATCCACCCCGGATGTGACGGTATCCACGACCGGCTGCCCGGCGTCGACCACCTTGGCCGCGACGGCGGTGCCCAGTGTGGGCACGAACTCCTTGCGGACCGAGAAATTCACCGCCTTGCCGCTCACCTGCGAAGAGCCGCCGTAACGCACCAGATCCTGGCCTCCCGCGACTGCGAACACGTCCACCTGCTTGCGGTCATATGCCACACTCGCCTTCACTTCACCCTCGCCGGTCGCCTTCCACGAGTACACGATCGGCTCCGCCCCGGATATCCCGGTCACCGTCGCGCTCCCGTTCGCGAACACCGCCGGACCGTTCAGCGTCGCGGCGTATCTGATCCCGGCGATCGTCTTCCCCTGCGCATTGGTCACCGACACCGTGACACGCCCGGTCCGCGTGCCTTCGGCGTATGTACGCGTCACCGTCGCATTCGCCGGGGCGTTGGATCCCGCCTCCTCCCACATCTGCTCTACCTTGCGCCGCAGCGTCGGATTGTCGCGCATGACGGACACGCGCCGGGATTTCCACGTGTCCGGCTTCAGGTCCAGCAGATCATGGGCCAGCACCGCGATTGCCGCATGCTCCGCGGCCGTCCCGTCGCGATAATGGTCCATCAGCCAGCCGAGCCGGCGCGCGGTGTCGTCGTCGCGCAGCTTGACGCTCTCCCCCAGCTGGTATTCGACGCGTTCGTCAGCCTCGATGCAGTAATAGTTGTTCGTCGAATCCTTCGCCATGACGCCGATGACCTGCTCGCCGCCATGCTCATAGCGCAGAAACGTGCCGGCATCCGCCCTGCTCAACGTCACCGCCGCGGCCGGCATGGCGGCAAACACCAGCGAGGCCACCAATGCGAGAGCCATGACGGCCGCGACCCCCAGCGCGGACTGACATCGCCTGAATACAACCATGTTCATGATATTCCCTTCCTGAAATCCCGCCGCGTCCACGATGGGCGGTTGATGACACCATGCCATGCCGGACGCCGTCGGCCACCGGATTTCAGGCAATGTGGTCGAAGGCTATCCCCCTTCGGCGTGTTGTGGATAACTCCCCACGGCAGTTATCCACATTTGGCGGTTCTCGGCATATAAGACAGAGGGTTATCCACAATCGCCCATTGGCCATCAGCCGTATACAATGGGCGGTATGGCAGAAGAAAAGAAAGGCGCGTCAGCGCTTAGCAGTAGTTCATCTCGATCAGCCACATCGCATTCGGACGACAAGACCGAAGCGAAATCCGCAACCCGTCGCACTTCGTCGGGCAAGCAGTCCACATCACGTACCACCTCGCCGCGCAAGCGCACGACGGCCAAGACGCCTCGCGCCTCCAGAACGACGAAAGCCGCCACTGCGGCCGCCGTCGCCAACGGTGAGGTCCCCGCGCAGTCCATTCCCGTCGCAGACCCGTCACAGTTCGGACGCATCGCCGTCATGGACGTGACGCCGAACGAGGAATCCGGCCGTTTCCCCGCCCGTGTCGAGCTGGGCGAACCGTTCAAGGTCACCGCGCAGGTCTTCATCGAAGGCCGCACCAAAGTCGGTGCCACCGCCATCGTGCGCAACCACCGCGGCAAGGAGATGCAGCGTCTGCCGATGACCTGCACCAACCCCGGCCTCGACCGCTGGGAGGTCATGCTCACCTGCGGCGAGCACAGCGACGTCAAGCCGTGGCAGCCCGAATTCGCCGCCATCAAGCGCCAGCTGGGCGAATGGAGCGTCACCGTCGAAGGATGGGAGGACACCTACAAGTCCTGGCTGCATGACGCGGCCATCAAAGTCAAGGTCAACGACGACGTCGAGAACGCCCTTGAATCCGGCGCGCAATTGCTGGAACGCTGGGCGAAGACCGCCGACGCCAAGCTGAGCGCCGCGCAGCGAAAGATGCTCGTCGCCGCTGCCGCCACCATGAAGGACACATCGCTTACACCCGAGGACCGTCTCGCCGCGGCGACCAGCGAACCGGTCGCCCAGCTGCATCTGACCAACCCGCTGCGCGACGGCGTCTCGCCCAGCCAGCCCCAGCGTTTCCTCGTGCAGCGTCCGGAATCCAGCTTCGCCGCATGGTACCAGTTCTTCCCGCGTTCCGAGGGCGCCTACGTCGACCCGGAGACCGGCAAGATCGTCCAGGGCACGCTCAAGACGTCGGTGTCCGGCCTGGAACGCGCCAAGGCCGAAGGCTTCGACATCGTGTACCTGCCGCCGATCTTCCCGATCGGCAAGACGAACCGCAAGGGACGCAACAACGCGCTGGAGGCCGGCCCCGACGATCCGGGCTCGCCGTTCGGCATCGGTTCCGAGCTGGGCGGGCATGACACCGTCGACCCGCTGCTCGGCAACATGGACGATTTCAAGGCGCTCGTCGCCAAGGCCCACGAGCTGGGTCTGGAAATCGCGCTCGACTTCGCGCTGCAGTGCTCGCCCGACCACCCGTGGGTCAAGCAGCACCCGGATTGGTTCCGCCACAAGCCGGACGGCTCCATCGCCTTCGCGGAGAACCCGCCGAAGAAGTATCAGGACATCTATCCGATCGACTTCAATGCCGACATGCCCGGCATCGAGAAGGAAGTCGAGCGTGTTCTCGAACTGTGGATCAACGCCGGCGTGACGATCTTCCGCATCGACAACCCCCACACCAAGCCGGTGCGCTTCTGGCAGGACGTCATCGCGGCGGTCACCAAGAAGCACCCGGAGATCCTGTTCCTGGCCGAGGCGTTCACCCGCCCGGGCATGATGCGCGCGCTGAGCTACGTTGGATTCACGCAGTCGCACTGCTACTTCCCGTGGCGCAACACCAAGGAGGAGCTGGGCAAGTACCTGGAGACCACGAACGGCGACGACGGCTACTACCAGCACAACACGTTCTGGCCCACCACGCCGGACATCCTCACCGCCTACGTGCGCGACAACGGCATCGCCGGCCACGCTGTGCGCGCGGTGCTCGCCGCGATGGGCAGCCCGAGCTGGGGCATCTACAACGGCTTCGAGCTGATCGAGAACAAGCAGCGCCCCGGTTTCGAGGAGCAGATCGACAACGAGAAGTACGAGGTCAAGGTGCGCGACTGGTCGGCCGCCGACAAGTACGGCATCGCCGAGCTGCTGACCAACCTGAACCGCGTCCGCCGCGAGCATCCGAAGGCGTTCAGCTACCACAACCTGACGGTGCTGGAATCCTCCGACCCAAACATCCTCGCATTCGCCCGCCACACACCGGCCGAGCTGACCGGCACCGACAAGCCGGAGACGCTGATCGTGGTGGTGAACCTGGACGGTCACGAGGCGCATCAGGCCATGGTGCATCTGGAGCTGCCCGACTACGGCATCGATCCGAAGTGGGGTGCGCACATACACGACGAGCTGACCGGCCGCGACTTCGCGTGGAGCTGGGACAACTTCGTCTCGTTGGCACCGTGGGCCGATGTGGCGCACATCTTCACCGTGGTGCATGAGGACTGAGAACGCATGAGGGACGCGCGGCCGGCAGGCTGACCGTTTCGGTGATGGGGCCCGTCGTTTCGGCGAGGGCCCCATCTGCGTTTTTGGGCGAAATCGTGGCGCTTCCGGCGTACGACGGGGTATTGTGGAGTGTGATTATGTCAATCGACTCTAAGGAGCAATATCATGGCAGAAACGTTCAACGTTCTCGTTGAAATCCCGCGTGGTTCCAAGAACAAGTACGAAGTCGACCAGGAGACCGGCCGCATCACCCTGGATCGTGAGCTGTTCACCGCCATGGGCTACCCGGACGACTACGGCTACATCGAAGGCACGCTCGGCGAGGACGGCGATCCGCTGGACGCGCTGGTGATGGTCAAGAACTCCGTGTTCCCGGGCTGCGTCATCGAGTGCCGCGCCGTCGGCCTGTACCACATGGAAGACGAAGAGGGCGGCGACGACAAGGTGCTGTGCGTGCCCGCCGACGTGCGCTACGACGACATCAAGGACGTCAACGACGTCAACGAGTACCACCTCAAGGAGATCAAGCACTTCTTCGAGCAGTACAAGGCCCTGGAACCCAACAAGGAAGTCCTCCCCGGCGACTACTGGACCGGTGCGGACGTTGCCGAGAAGGAAATCAAGGAGGCGCGCGAGCGTCTCGCGAACGCGTCGAAGTGATTTGCTTCAGGACAGCCCGGTAAGCTGTCCGGCGGCAACGTGCGAGGACGCGACAGCGACCGAGCCAACCATGAGCCGGCCGAAGGCCGTCCTCAATTGCAGGACCGTTGCCGAGAAGGAAATCAAGGAGGCGCGCGAGCGTCTCGCGAACGCGTCGAAGTGATTTGCTTCGCTTCCGCCTCCGCTGGCGGGGGCTGTCAGCCATCGGCTGACTGGGGGCTTAAGTGCCACGACCACCCCCAGTCGCTCCGTGACAGCCCCCGCCAGCGGGGGCATTATATTATCTTATCGACCACAGCTTTCTGGCTCGCCTACAAACAGATTCCGCTGTTTGCTTCACGGCTCGTCCCGCCAGCGGGGCGATGTTGTGTTACAGTAGTGCCTTGTAGTTTTCACGACTTGCGAACAGCATTCGCTTGGATTCAAAGCCGGCTTGCTGGCCCGGCAGTTCTCAAAGTCCGTGCCCCCTAGGCGTAGGCGGTTTATCCGTCGAGGCCCATCCCCCGGGGAAGCCGGCGGGATGAACCTTTATGTTCCAGCTATGATTGAGATACTGCTTATTTCCGTATCCGTCGCCATGGACGCTTTCGCCGTCTCGATCGGAAAGGGGTTGACCGTCACGCGCGTGCGGCCGGTCGACGTCATCAAGACCGCATTGTGGTTCGGCGGCTTCCAGGCATTGTTCCCGCTTCTGGGCTTTTTCGCGGCCAACACGTTCAGCAAATACGTCACCGCGGTTGATCATTGGATCATTTTCGCGCTGCTCGCGTTCATCGGCGGCAACATGATCCGCGAGGCGTTCGGCGAGGAAGAGGAGAACAGCCGGGAGACGGCCCAGTTCGACTGGCGCCATATGCTGCCGCTCGCGGTGGCGTGTAGCATCGATGCGTTCGCCGTCGGCGTGAGCTTCGCATTCATGCAGGTCAACATCTGGTTTTCGGTGATCGTCATCGGCGTGGTGACCGGCGCGTTCTCCGCTGCCGGCCTGTATATCGGCCGCGTGTTTGGCGCACGCTGGCAGAAGCCGGCGCAGATCGCCGGCGGTGCCGTGCTCGTGCTCATCGGTCTTAAGGTGCTGCTTGAGCACCTTGGCTTCATAGCATGGTAACGCAACGAGACTGAAAATATGCGGCTGTCAGCGTCCGTGTTCGGGACTTTCCGTGTTTGGATATTGCCGGGACGATGAGGCCATCGTCTTGCCGGTGCGGATTTCGTCGTAGCGCCCAAGGGGACATGTCTTCCCCGCGTGTGCGTCATTGCGCGCAGCCGAGGTCCTCGACCCAGGCTCCTCCATGCGAGCCGGTCGCCGGAGGGCGGTCCGTGGCGACCGTCTCGATCAGGCCGCTCATGATGGCGACCTTTCGCCGACGAACTCCACCGACCGAAAGAAAGAAGCGCGTTGGCTGAATGACGGGTACGGACTCCCTATTGCCCTGCTTGGTTCTTGACGAAAACAAAGCCCAACAGGCGCACACCCTCTTCATACCCACATGCGGGAAAGCCCCGGCAACGATGCCGAATCCCGACTCCCCGCATCGCATACTGGCGAAGACCAATATTCCCCGCCGAAGAAAACCGTCAAATATCAGAAGATCAGCTGCATGACGAATGACGCGGCGAACACGAGCAGACCGCTGAGCATCACCGGCAGCAGCCCGATACCCAGCCACGGCGCCGGAGCGGCCGGATCCGGATCCGCCTCGCGGCTCCACGACACCGAGCATACGGCGAACAGCACCGCCACTACCACGAACGCCGCGGCCACGATGATGAATCTCGTCAGCAGCCCGTTATCCGGCGACGCGGAGCCCATGTCGATGAGATCGGGCACAAAACACCATCCCGCGGCGCTGACGGAGACCACGGCCCCCGTCATGCAGTGCGACAGCGCGCGAATCAGGTGGCTGCGCTCCGCGCGCACCATCTGCCGGCCGAACGCGATGATCGTCGCCGCGATCAGCAGTATCGCGAAGCACGCCGCCCAACGCACCAGCTGATACATCACCAGACGTCCATCATCCGCAAGACGCCCGCCCTCGTACGCGGGGTAAAACAGCTGGCTGGCCAACGACGTCCGCGCGCACAGAATCGACAGCACGCCCGCAACCGCGCCGATCAGGCGGTCGGCAATGCCGGCACGGAACGGCCACCCAACCTGGAATAGCACGAGCAGCACCACGGCGAGCGCGATCGCAACCCCTTGCGCCACACCGCCCTGGTTCCCGAACGTGAACTCCAGCACGCCCGTCACGCCGAATAGCACCACGTATGCCACCGCCTGAACCGCAAGTACGCGGCCAATCGAGCTTCCGGTACGCTGTTCGCCGTCGCCCATCGTCATCACACTCCACAAATCGCAATCCGCGGCAGCCTCGCGACCGCCATTCCACTAACTCTAGCCTAGCGTCGGCTGTCCACATTATGCGCCTACAATATGACCACTAACCATATGGGTACTACGGTTATCCATATTCAGGAAAGGGGAAGCGGTTGACTGATTTGACGCTGATGACATTCGCGGACGACCCTGCCACCGTGCTTCCCTCACTTGCACTGCTGTCCCACCGCGTGCGCGTGCTGCCGATGGACGCCGCAAGCCTGGTGAAGATGCCGGAGAACACCGTGCTCTTCCTCGACGCCCGGGATGACCTCGCCACGGCGAAGACGCTGTGCCGGCTGATTCACGCTTCCGGCCTGGCCACGCCGATCGTGCTGATCCTCACCGAGGGCGGGTTCACCGTCGTCAACTCGCAGTGGGGCATCGCCGATGTGGTGGTGGCCTCCGCTTCACCCGCCGAGGTGGAGGGGCGCCTGCGACTGGTGTCGGAACGCGGCAATGCGCCGATCACAGGCGCCAGCACCACGGACGATTCGGAGCGCACCGAGGATGGCCAGATCCGTTCCGGCGATCTCGTGGTGGATACCAACGGCTACACGGCATCGCTGCACGGCAGGCCCATCGATCTGGCGTACAAGGAATTCGAACTGCTGAAGTATCTGGTGCAGCATCCCGGCCGTGTGTTCACGCGCGCGCAGCTCCTGCAGGAGGTGTGGGGATACGACTATTACGGCGGCACCCGTACCGTCGACGTGCACATCCGTCGCCTGCGCGCCAAGCTGGGCGGCGAATACGAACATCTGATCGGTACCGTGCGCAACGTCGGCTACCGTTTCGACCCGCCCGAGGGCGAGGGAGACAAGTCACTCGCGGCTCCGACGGCTTCCGACGACACTGACGCCAACGCCCAGTAAGACCGGCGCATCATGCCACGCGAATCCAAACGGGCACGCATCCAGCGGATGCACGAAGAGTACGCATTGCTCGTCGAGGCGTTCCCGCACCCGAAATGCGCCTTGGATTTCACTTCTCCCCTGCAATTGCTGATAGCCACCGTGCTCAGCGCCCAGACGACCGACAAGCGGGTGAACACCGTCACGCCCGAGCTGTTCTCGCGTTTCCCCGATGCCGCATCCCTGGCCGCAGCGAATCCGCAGGACGTCGAAGACATCATCCACCCGCTCGGCTTCTACCGTTCCAAGACCAAGCATCTGCTGGGATTGGCCGCAGTGCTGCGTGACCGTTTCGATGGCGAGGTCCCCGATACGATGGACTCGCTGGTGACGTTGCCTGGCGTCGGCCGCAAGACGGCCAACGTGGTGCTGAGCAACGCGTTCGGCGTGCCCGGATTCCCCGTCGATACGCATGTGATCCGCGTGACGGGACGGCTGCGCTGGCGCGGCGACTGGAACTCGTCCAGTCCCGATCCGGTGCATATCGAGCGGGAGATCTGCTCGTATTTCGAGCCGTCGCAGTGGACCGACCTGTCGCACCGGCTGATTCTGCATGGACGCGCCACCTGTCACGCGCGCAAACCCGATTGCGAGGTGTGCCCACTTCATGACACCTGCCCGAGCTCACTGATATAGACCAAGCGGACGGACCCGGCCGGTATCCCACGCATCAGGGATCCCCCGTCGACCCGTTTACCCCGGGCATTACACTCGGAGCCATGCAGCACAGCGCACGGCATACCTCCATCAGCAGTTCGGCGAAGTCCGCCATCATCTTTGTCATCGTCGCGGGGGTGCTCGGCTGCGCCGTCTGGCTGGGCTGGTCCCTGCTGCACCGCAAATACACGCTGCCCACCTTCAGCGGCCTGCAATCAAGCGTCAAAGTGAGCGTCGGCATCACCGGCGCCCCGGAATCATTGGATATCCGGACAACCGACGACGATTCGCTCGACCGCGTCCTTCTCGGCAACGTCTATGAGACGCTGCTGAAGCGCGATGACAACAACAAGATCCAGCCGTCGCTCGCCTCCTCGTGGAAGGTGTCCGAAGACGGCACCACCTACCGCTTCAACCTGCGCAGCGGCGCGACGTTCGCCGACGGCACCACGATCACCTCGTCCGACGCCGTATGGTCCCTGCAGCAGATCATCACCAAGAAGTATGTCGGCAGCGACGAACTGTCCGCGCTGTCCAACGTGGAGTCGGACGGCAACAGCACGCTGGTGCTGCGTCTTCGCGAACCCGACCCGCGGCTGCTCGCCAAGCTCACCACGCGCATCGGCATCGTCTACAACCAGCGTGAGAACATCGACTACGCAAAGCAGGCCAGCGGGTCCGGACCGTTCACCGTCTCCCAATGGCAATCCGGCAAGCAGCTGACGCTGAGCCGCAACGACCACTATTGGGGTAGCAAGTCCAAGGCCAAGACCGTCACCGTCAACTTCGCGGCCGACACCACGGAGCTGGCCAAGGCTCTGAACAACGGCCAGATCGACGCGGCCGTCGCGCTGGATCAGTCCGCCGCCGACGCGGTGAAAGATGACGGCATCGTCAAGAAGCAGGGCGTCAGCAACCGCAAGGTCGTGCTCGCCTTCAGCAACAACACGCAGTCCATCCTTTCCGACAAGCGGTTCCGGCAGGCAGTGCGCTACCTCATCGACAAGAACGCGATGACCGAGGCGCTGGGCGGCGGCACGGTCATGACCGGGCCGCTGTCACCGCTCGACGACGGATATCAGAAGACGGATGAGACGTTCGGCCACGACATCGGCAAGGGCAACGACCTGATCAAATACTTCCGTTTCCGCGTCTCCAGACGACCGCTGACCTTCGTCTATCCGAAGGAATACGGCTCCCAGATCGGCGAACAGGTCAAGCAGACGATGTACGCCGAACCCGCGTATTCGGACGTGTCCGTGTCGATGGTCGACGATGCCACATGGAGCAAGACCGTGACGCAGGACCGCCAATACGACTTCACGATCTACGAGACCGACGGCGAGGACGATCTGGACCTCCTGATGGACAGCAACTCGTACATCGGCTTCGTCAGCACCGACTCGCAGAACGCGTGGAGCAAGGCGCTGAAATCCTTCAGCAGCGACGACTACGCGAAGAACTTCCAGTCGTTCATCGGCACGCTCGACGACGATTCGCCGGTGGACTGGATCTGCACGCGCAAGCCGATCAGCGCGTACCGCAGCAACATCACCGGAGTGCCCGTCAACATGACCTACACGCAGCTGCCGCTCGCCGATATGACCACCACGGACTGATTCGGGGGTCCATGCGCCCGGACCCGCCCGCCGGCGGACGCAGCCGCGCGGCTGTTGTCACGATTGCTTTCTAGACTGTCGCTTATGACCGAAGAGCAGGATAACAGCATCATCAAGGCACACCTCACCCCGTTGCCCGACAAGGTCGGCGTCGACGGGCTCGAAGACAAGTGGCGCGGTGAATGGGACGAGGACGGAGTCTACAAGTTCCAGGGAACCCGCGACCGCAAGGCCGTCTATTCCATCGACACCCCGCCGCCCACCGTATCCGGCCATCTGCATGTCGGCCACGTGTTCAGCTACACGCACACCGACGTGATCGCGCGATTCAAGCGCATGCAAGGCTATGACGTGTTCTATCCGATGGGCTGGGACGACAACGGCCTGCCCACCGAGCGCCGCGTGCAGAACTACTACGGCGTGCGCGTGGACACGTCGCTCAAGTACGATCCTGATTTCAAGCCGCCGTTCGAGGGCACCGACGGCAAGAAGATCGACGCCAAGGATCAGGTGCCGGTCTCGCGCAAGAACTTCATCGAGCTGTGCGAGAAGCTCACCGCCCAGGACGAGAAGCAGTTCGAGGCGCTGTGGCGTTCCCTCGGCCTGTCCATCGACTGGTCGCAGACCTACCACACCATCGGCGAGCATCCGCAGCGCGTGGCCCAGAAAGCGTTCCTGCGCAACCTGGCTCGCGGAGAGGCGTATCAGAAGGACGCCCCGGGCCTGTGGGACGTGACGTTCCAGACCGCAGTGGCGCAGGCCGAACTGGAATCGCGCGAATACCCGGGCTTCTACCACAAGTTGGCCTTCCGTTTCGAAGACGGCACCCCGATCTACATCGAGACCACCCGTCCGGAACTGCTGGCCGCCTGCGGCGCGCTGATCGCGCATCCGGACGACGAGCGTTACAAGCAGTATTTCGGCCAGTACGTCTACTCCCCGCTGTTCCATGTGAAGGTGCCGATTCTGGCGCATAAGGCGGCGGAAATGGACAAGGGCGCCGGCATCGCCATGTGCTGTACGTTCGGCGACGTGACCGACGTCGAATGGTGGCGCGATCTGAACCTGCCGCTGCGTTCCATCATCCAGCGCAACGGGCGCATCGTCATGGACACCCCGGATTGGATCGAAGACGAGGAAGGCAAGCGTATCTTCCAGGAGACCGCGGGCAAGACCACGTTCTCCGCACGTAAGGTCATCGTCGACGAGCTGCGCGCTGCCGGCGATCTGGACGGCGAGCCGACCCCGACCAAGCGTATGACGAACTTCTACGAGAAGGGCGACAAGCCGCTGGAGATCGTCACCTCCCGTCAGTGGTACCTGAAGAACGGCGGCACCGACGCCAAACTGAACACCGAGCTGATCGAGCGCGGCAAGGAGCTCAACTTCCACCCCGATTTCATGCGCGTGCGCTACGAGAACTGGGTGCATGGCCTCAACGGCGACTGGCTGATCTCCCGCCAGCGCTTCTTCGGCGTGCCGTTCCCGCTGTGGTACCCGGTCAAGGCTTCCGGTGAGCCGGATTACGATCATCCGATCACTCCGAGCGAGGACCGTTTGCCGATCGACCCGACCAATGACGTGCCGGAAGGCTACGACGAGTCCCAGCGCGATGTGCCCGGCGGCTTCACCGCCGAGCCGGACATCATGGACACGTGGGCGACGTCCTCGCTCACCCCGCAGATCGTGACCCGCTGGGAGGAGCCGGACGAGGCTTCCAAGGCGCTGTTCAAGGCCACGTTCCCGATGGATCTGCGTCCGCAGGGTCAGGACATCATCCGCACCTGGCTGTTCTCGACCGTGGATCGCGCCCATCTGGAGAACAAGTGCCTGCCGTGGGCGCATGCCACGCTGTCGGGCTGGATCCTGGACCCCGACCACAAGAAGATGTCGAAGTCCAAGGGCAACGTCGTCGTGCCGAACAAGCCGATCGAGCAGTTCGGCGCCGACGCGGTGCGCTACTGGGCCGCCGCGGCCCGTCTCGGCCTCGACGCCACGTATGACGAAGGCCAGATGAAGATCGGCCGCCGTCTTGCGATCAAGCTGCTCAACGCCTCGAAGTTCGCGCTGGCCATCGGTCGCGAGGACGAGAACCATCATGTGGGCGAGACGGCCGACGCCGTCTGGAACCCGGCCGATGTGACCGAGCCGCTCGACCGCGCCGTGATGGCGAAGCTGGCGCTGGTGATCCGCCAGGCCACCGACGCGCTGGACGCCTACGAGCATTCCAAGGCGCTGGAAGTCATCGAGAGCTTCTTCTGGCAGTTCTGCGACGACTACATCGAACTGGTCAAGAACCGCGCGTACGGCACTGCCGACGCGCACGGCAAGGTGCCGAGCGACGCGGCCGTGAAGTCCGCGCGCACGACGCTGGGCCTAGGCCTGGACGCCTTCGCGCGCCTGCTGGCCCCGTACCTGCCGTTCGCCACCGAAGAGGTGTGGAGCTGGATGCACACCGGCGAGGGGTCCGTGCACCGCGCCGCCTGGCCGAAGGCCGACATCTATGCCGCAGCAGCCACCGGTGCCTCCCCGGAGACGCTGGCTTGGGCCGGCAAGGCCGTCGAGCAGCTGCGCAAGATCAAGTCCGAGGCCAAGGTCTCGATGAAGACCCCGATCCTGTCGGTGACGCTGGCCGCCGTCAAGGACGGCATCGACGCCATCAAGTCCGCTCTGGACGACGTGGCGCAGGCCGGCCGCGTGATCGGCAAGTTCGATCTCGCCGAAAAGCACGCCGAGGAGGCCGCGGCCGAAGGCGAGGGCGACGATACCGTCGTCATCGATGCCAGCGAGCTCGGTGAGCCGCCGGCGAAGAAGGCCAAGAAGTAACCTGCTTCTCACTAACGGAAACGGCCCCCTCGGATCCACGAGGGGGCCGTTTTGCATCCACGGCATCGTGACGGCGGCATGCCGGGTGCGTGCCGTGCGCCGTATGCCGCGCACCCGTCACACGGCTGGCATGATGATCAGCAGACGCAGATCCTCGGTATGCCGGTTCCAATCGGATAGCACGTCGTAACTGTGCCGCCCGTCGGCGATGCAGTGGTCGGAGTATGCGTTGGCACCGTCGCACGACAACCGTCTCAACGCGGCAGCGAGACGCGCGACCGGTTTGCCGTCGACGGACGCACTGCCGCTGCCGCTGCCGGCCAACGATTGCGCGGCCTGAACCAGCATGTCGGAGACGTCACCAATCGCCACTGTCTCGTCGATGAGCTCAGACGACGTGCTCTGCAACGGCGATCTGGGGTTCATGCCGGCGATGCCGTATACCGGCGAGAACTTCGGAACCGACGCCGACTTCGAACCGGATGCCGTGCCCGACGCCGAAGACGAGCCGCTGCCGCTGACGTTGCCATCCTTGCCGTCGCCGCTATCCTTGTTGCCGCCCTTGCCGTCGCTCTTGACGGCGCCGCCGAGCATGCCCAGGCCGCTGGCGTTGCCCATCACATCGCCGATACTCATGCCTGACTGCGAGTCGTCATCGGTCTTGCCACTGGCCAACGCCTGCGCCTTGCGCTCGGCCTCCTCACGCTCCTGCCTGCTGACGGCGGCCAGCCGCTTGCGCTCGGCCTTCGCCGCCATCGACGTCGTGTCGGAACCGGCCCATCCGTAACGCATCCGGCCCGCAGCCGCATCGCCGCCTTGCGCATCGCCGGTGGAGGCGGTGCCGGTCAGTGCGCCGGCGAACTGTATGCTGATCTGCTGCAATGCGTTCGCCGCGCCCGTATGTTCGGATGCCGCCGCCAAGGCGTCCATCGCCGACTGCACTTTCTGATTGTCGTCCTGAAGGTCGGCGCTGGTGGAGAACTCCTCGTTGGCGGCGTCAATCGCCTGTTGCTGATACCGCGCGGCTCCCGCCGACGTGCCTCCGGTCAGCTCGCTCAGATGCTTGGTGTACACGTCGGTGTAGGCCATCGAATAGGGGATCATCGCGTTGGACAGCTGGCTCTGCCCGGCCTTGTACGCCGTTGCGCCCTCGGTGGACTCCTGGGCCATGGTCTGGCTGATCTCATCGGCGAGTCCCGACGTGCCGCGCTGACGGATGCGCTGAATCAGGTCGTCTATGGCATGTACTGCGCCGTCGTGCTCATGCGCGGCACTGACCGCGTTGACCGCGTTGGCGAGGTCGGTGACCGCCTGCGCCATCGGGGTGTCGCCGGTCAGTTCGCCGGCTGTGCCGATCAGCGCCTGCATCTGCGTGGATGAGCCGATGCTGCCGGACAGATGGGTCGTGTACGACCCCACGTAATGCGCCATATACGACGAGAACGCAGCCTTGTGCGCTGCGGTTTTCTCCTTGATCGCCTTCTCGCCGAGCTTCTGCTCGCGATCGCGCATGGAGGTCAGCTGTTCGATTAGTTTGCGGTCCGACGCGGAACCGGTGACGACCAGCGTGTTGACCAGTGCGTCAGCACGGTCGGAGACAGCCGTGACCTCGTCGACGAACGACGCCGTGTCATCGGCCTGCACGGTCACGAACGCCAGTTGGCTCATCGAGAAGTTCTTCGCGTTCATATAGCAGTCGAACACCGTGCGTTTGCCGGGCTCCCCGACGCCGCTGACAAGCATGTCGGATCCTTGCGTCGTCAGCGTCATGCCGTCTCCGACGGTGATATCGTCGGAGACGGCAGACGGTACGGTGAACGCCACCACGGGAATGCTGTTCTCCGCGTAGCCGTTGGACACGGCCGCATTGGGCTCCACGGTGATACGGATATCGACCAGTCCGCTGGCACCGGCGATCTGGGACGGCTTCACCTGCGGGCCGTTCAGGCCGTAGGCGATGCTGACCGACCACGGCAACACGCGTTGCCCGGCCTTCACCCGCTCCTGTGTGGTCTTGCCGGTTTCCACAGCCTTGTATTCCGCCGCGAGCATGGAACCGTCACCGCTGTTGCCGGCCACGTAGTCGACGATGTCGCCGCCACGGGAGACCGTGAACTGGTTGGTGACGTACAGGCGTCCCGGAACCCCGTCCGAGTTGGCGAGAGACATGACATTCTGCGTCTTGGAATACCCGGCATCTCCTTCGGCCGGATTGGCACCGGCCGTGACCGGCCCGCCCGCCGAAGGGGCCAGAGTCAGGGCCAGCGCGGCGACAGCCGCCAGGCTTCGCGTCATCACCCCGGTCATATGCGCCATCGTCGCTCCCCCTTTCATTCATCATCACGCGGCCCGCATGCCGAATACAGGCATGCATATGCACGCCACCGACGATGCGGGCAGAGCGGCAAATCTCCGCCGATCAGGCGAACACGTCGAGCACGCCGGGATCCCCTCCCGCGTCGGCGATGCGCCGATGCCGCTTCTTGGCCTCGGCCACCACGAATTCCCGGTACATTTCCGCGATGTCGGGATCGAGTCCGGCGTCGATGGCGATGCGGTGCAGCCGTTCGATCTGGTAGTCCTCGCGCTTGTAATCCGCCGGCGCGAAGCCGGCCCGCGCCTTGAGTACGCCCACCTGGGACGTGTACTTGAACCGCTCCGCGAGCAAGGAGACGATGGCCGTGTCCACATTGTCGATGGACTGCCTGAGCGCCTTGATCTTGGCCACGGTGACCGCGGTCTGCGGGTCATGCCGTGCGGTGTCGGCGTCGATGACGGTTTCGGATCCGCCGCCTCCCACCTCGCGGGATGACGGCTTCGCCCAATCGCTGTTCTCGGGTTCACTCATACTGCCTACCATAGCGCGTGGGCCGAACCCGGGCCGTCGGCTATTCCTCAACGATGGAACGATATGGTCAATGCCGGCCGGGATGTCTAACGCCTACGGCGAATGGCATCCGTCAGAAATACGTCTGCAGGATCACCGTGCTTTCGGTGCTGACCGGCACCGTCCGATGGATGCGGTTCAGCAGCTCCTCCAGTTTGCTGGGTGACGACACGCGAACCACCAGCATGAAGCTGGGCGCGCCGGCTATGGAGTAGCAGGACACCACGCCTTCCAGCTCATGCAGCTTGCCGGGGATATCGGCCTCCTGCGAGTAGTCCAGCGGCGTGACGGACACGAACGCGCTGATCGGCAGACCGCGCAGCTCAAAGTCGAGCACCGCGCGATACCCCTTGATGATTCCTCGCTTCTCCAGCTTCTGCACGCGGGACTGCACCGCGGACACCGACAGGCCGGACAGCCGGGACAGCTGAGCCAGCGTGGCCCGCCCGTCCTCCTCCAACGCATCGAGGATGGACTCGTCCGTGGCGTCGAGCATGGCGGAGCCCTCCGGCCTGATCTCCACCTTGCGCGATGCCGCGTCCGGTTCCTCGTCATTGCGCGTATTCGCCTGTGCCATCACGTCCTCCCGGGTCATACGGTTCGCCGCAACCTGCATGTGGAGCGGTTCCGGCGCGAACTTGTCTGATGACAGCTTATCGCGATGTCAATCCAGTATTACTCCATTGATTTCTTACTGTTATTTACGAAATATATAGTAATAATTACTGTTTTTCAATGTACTACTGTATATTTTATATTCTTGTTCATGATTGAAAGGTGACACCATGTCCATGCCCGCACTTTCGCAGCACTCGCTCAGCGTCCCCCGTTCCGGCATCCGGGACGTATTCGACCGGGTCGAGCACGTGCCTGACGCAATCTCGCTGTGCGTGGGCGAACCCAGCGCCACCGCGGCGCCGCATATCGTGGAAGCCGCATGCCGATCGATCCGCGAAGGACACACCACATACACGAACGTGCTCGGCATCGAGCCGTTCCGCGAGGCCGTGGCGGCATACTCCGAAAAGGTGAAGGGGCTGCGCTACGACGTCGACACCGAGATACAGGCGGTCGACGGCGCGACCATCGGTCTGTTCCTGGCGATGAAGGCGCTGCTTGACGCCGGCGACGAAGTGATCCTTCCGTCGCCGTACTTCACCTCGTACGATGCGGAGGCCCTGATGTGCGGCGGAGTGCCGGTGCCCGTCGCGCTCAAACCGGAACACCAGATGCGGCTGAACGCCGACGATATCGAAGCAGCAATCACGCCGCGCACGAAGGCCGTTCTTCTCAACTCCCCCGGCAACCCGTCCGGAGCCGTCACGCCGCTATCCGAGCTGGAGCGCATCGCCGACGTCTGCATCCGGCATGACATCTGGGTGATCTCCGACGAGGTGTATCACCCGTTCGTCTTCGACGGCTCCGCGTCAATCGCGCCCTCCATCGCCGCCATCGACGGCATGCACGAGCGCACGGTCGTCGTCGAAAGCCTGTCCAAGACCTTCGCCATGACCGGCTGGCGTATCGGCTACCTGCTCGGCCCCGAGCCGCTGATTGAACAGACCAGCAAGCTCGCCGAGCTGATGCACTCATCGGTCAACTCGACGGCTCAATATGCCGCCGTGGCCGCGTTGACCGGCCCGCAGGAGCATGTCACGGCCATGCGCGAGGAATACTGCGCCAAGCGGCAGATCGTGCTGGACGAGCTCGACGGCTGCACCGCGCTGCGCCTGATCGAGCCGCAGGGCGCGTTCTACGCGTTCGTGGACGTGCGAGCCTGCGGCATGGATTGCGACAGGTTCAGCCGTATGCTGCTGGACGAGGAGCACGTCGCCGTGGTGCCGGGAACGGCCTTCGGCAGTGAGGGGGCCGGATTCGTGAGGCTTTCCTACGCCGGGGACGGGCGTGAGCTGCGCGAGGGCGTGCGACGGATGCGCGTGTTCGCCGAACGTCACGTCGACCCCGCGCTGGGCCGCCATACGCCCGGATACCATCATCTGCAGATCATGGCCTGAAAGCAGGCCGGATATAGACGGGAGCCCCGCTTCAATGCCGAAGCGGGGCTCCTCTCGTTCAGGCCGTCGTGCCGGAGCCCGGCAGACGGCAGCCGGATCAGTTGCCGTTGACCGGGTTGCTGTTGCTCTGCTGGATAATGGCGGCGAGGAAGTCGCGGTTCGTCGCGGTCTTCTTCAGGCGCGGCACCAGCGTCTGGTATGCCTGCTCGGGCTCCATGCCGCCGAGCAGACGGCGCAGACGATAGATAATCGGCAGTTCCTGCGGCGAGGTGATGAGCTCTTCGCGGCGGGTGCCGGAGGCGTTCACGTCGATGGCCGGGAACAGGCGCTTGTCGGCCAGCTCGCGGCTCAGACGCAGTTCCATGTTGCCGGTGCCCTTGAACTCCTCGAAGATCACCTCGTCCATCTTGGAGCCGGTCTCCACCAGCGCGGAGGAGATGATGGTCAGCGAGCCGCCGTTTTCGATGTTGCGGGCGGCACCGAAGAACTTCTTCGGCGGGTAGAGCGCCTGGGCGTCCACGCCACCGGACAGGATGCGGCCGGAGGCCGGCGCGGCGATGTTGTAGGCGCGGGCGAGACGGGTCATCGAGTCAAGCAACACCACCACGTCCTGACCGAGCTCCACGAGTCGCTTGGCGCGCTCGATGGCGAGCTCGGCGACGGTGGTGTGGTCGGAGGCCGGGCGGTCGAAGGTCGAGGAGATGACCTCGCCGGCCACGGTGCGCTCCATGTCGGTGACCTCTTCGGGGCGTTCGTCCACCAGCACGACCATCAGGTGCACTTCGGGGTTGTTCGTGGTGATCGCGTTGGCGATGTTCTGCAGCGTGATCGTCTTGCCGGCCTTCGGCGGGGAGACGATCAGGCCGCGCTGGCCCTTGCCGATCGGGGAAACGATGTCCATGATGCGGCCGGTGAGCTTGTTCGGCGTGGTCTCCTGCTTGAGGCGCTCCTGCGGGTACAGCGGGGTGAGCTTGGCGAACTGCGGGCGGTTGGCCGCCTCTTCGACGCTCATGCCGTTGATGGTATCGACGGACTGCAGCGGCACGAACTTCTGGCGCTGGTTGCGGCGGTCGCCCTCGCGCGGAGCGCGGATGGATCCGGTCACGGCGTCGCCCTTGCGTAGGCCGTACTTCTTGACCTGACCCATCGAGATGTACACGTCGTTCGGGCCGGGCAGGTAGCCGGAAGTGCGCACGAAGGCGTAGGAGTCGAGCACGTCGACGATGCCGGCGACCGGCACGAGATCGTCGCCGCCGTTGTCCTGATGGTCGGAGATGCGCACTTCGCGGGTGTCGCGATCATCGTAGTCGCGGCCGCCACGGTCGCGGCCGCGCATGCGGCGCTGGCGACGGTCGTTACCGCGGTCGCCACGGTCATTGCGATCGCCGCCGCGGTCGCCGCGATCGGTGCGGTCATTGCGGTCGGAACGGTCAGCGCGGTCGCTACGGTTGCGGCGGGTGAATTCGCGCTCGTCGTCATCGCGATTATCACGGTCATCACGGGTGCCGCGGACGGCGTCCGCATTGGCGTTCTGCACCGGAAGCGTGGCGAGAATATCGTCGAGGTCGCGGACGGTGTCGTTCTGCTGGTCGCGCTCGCGTGGTTCGATGGCACGGCGACGACGACGCATCATGCCGGAATCAGCCGCATCATCGCGATGACGCGGCTGATCGTCCGCCGGCGCGATGTCAAGTTCATCAAACAGATCGGCAGCCACCTGGCCCGCCTTTGCATCGTCGCGGGTGCGACGGCGAGGAGCCGCGGCGCGGTCGTCCTTGCTGTCGGATTCGGCGGCCTTCTGGCGGGAGATACGCGGCGTGCGGGTCGAGGCTGCATCGGGCTCGGGCAGAGACGCGACCAGTCCGGCCACCGCGTCATCCGCCGCTGACACCGGTGCACTGCCCTTGGGCTCCGCCTTGGGAGCCTGTTCCGGAGTCTGCGCGGCCTGTGCAGCGGGCTGCGTCTGCTGGGTCGGCTTGCTTGCGGCGCCCTTCACCGGTCGCACGGTAACGCCCGCCGGCGCCTCGCCGCCTGATCGTGCAGCCTGCAGGGTGGCGACCAATTCCGGCTTGCGCATCGTCGACGTACCGCGCAGACCCATTTGCTTGGCGAGCTCCTTGAGCTCGATCAGCTTCATACCTTCAAGATTCTGGCTAGTTGCCACTCGTTTGCCTTTCCTTAGCAGACCGTATTGCACCGGTCCCTGCACTAAGAATGATTGCGGTCTTGCCGCTTTGAACGCCCGACGCACTCCATGCGTTTCGGACTTTCCATACTGTATAACGGGCTGGAGACCAATGCAAAAACGGACGCCGAGTCGCAGACATAAACAAATGCCCCCGCTAGCGGGGGCGATATCTGGTGTGGGTTACTTTTGTTCGTGGTAGGACTTATCCGTGTTCACGGACCACACGTTCTGCTTCGAGGTCTTGCCGGATTTGATGTTGGCAACGGCCTCGATGGCGGTGGCCATGGAGTGGTCCATGTTGTTGTAGCGGTGCTGGCCGTTGCGGCCGACGCAGTAAAGGTTGCCGAAGGAGTCGAGGTATTCGATGAGTTCGGACATCTGGGCATAGGTGTCGAAGTAGGCGGGATACGCCTTCTTGACACGTTCGCGATGGGAGTCGAGGACATCCTGCGGGCCGTTGATGACACGCATGCGGGTCAGTTCGGAAATGGCGAACTTGGTGGCCTCGGCGTCGGTCATGTTCCAGAAATCGTCACCCTCGTTGCAGAAGTATTCGAGGCCGATCCAGACGGTATCGTCGACATCCTTGACGAGGTAGGGGCTCCAGTTGTTGAAGATCTGGAGACGACCGACCTTGTAACCGGGATCCTGCACGTAGATCCAGCAATCGGGCACGATGGGCGGATTGCCGAGCGTGGGGATGTCGGTGGTGTTCTTGAGGCGCATGTGCTTGACGAGCAGTCCGACGGTGACGAAATCACGGTAGGGCAGACCGTTGGCGATGTGGGTCATGTCCTGCGGGACAGGCGCCGAAGACGCTTCGGCGTCATCGTCATGAGACGCCGCGTCGATGGCGTTGACGAGGTCCTTGACGGGCATGGACGAGATGAACTGGTCGGCGTGCAGTTCGGTGCGCTTGCCGTCCGAGGACTCGTAGACCACGGATTCGATACGGCCCTGTGCCTGACGAATCTCGACGACCTTGGCATCGGTGATGACGGTGGCACCGGCGTCGACGCACCGGCGTTCCACGGTCTCCCAGAGCTGGCCGGGGCCGAGCTTGGGGTACCAGAACTCCTCGATGAGCGACGTTTCGACCTCACCCTTGCGCTTCTTGGGGCTGAGCTTGCGGAAGGCGTTCTTGAGAACGCCGAGGATGCTGAGGCCCTTGACGCGCTGGGCACCCCAATCGGCAGAGATCTGCGAGGGATGACGCCCCCACAGCTTCTCGGTGTAGCCCTCGAAGAACATGGAGTAGAGCTTGCGGCCGAACCGGTTGATGTAGAAGTTCTCCAGACTGGTCTCCGGCAGCTTATGGAACATGGACTTGAGGTAGCTGAAACCCGCGACCATGGTGAGCTTGAAGCCCATCGCCTTGAAGGTGTTGACGGACAGGGAGATCGGGTAGTCGAAGAACCGGCGGTTCCAGTAGATGCGGGAGACGCGGTGGCGCTTGAGCATCACCTGGTCGGTGGTTTCGGGGTCGGGACCGCCCGGCTCCATGTCATGCTCACGGCCGAGTTTCTTGTCGTCATAGCTGGGGGCGCCCTGCAGCGGCAGCACGTCCTTCCACCAGTCCATGATCCGGTCGTCCTTGGAGAAGAAGCGGTGACCGCCGATATCCATGCGGTTGCCGTTGTGCTTGACGGTACGCGAGATGCCTCCGAACTCCTGCGTTTCTTCGAGTACGGTCACATCGTATGTGTCGGAGCCGCCGTTGTTGACGAACTCCCATGCTGCGGTCAGGCCAGCCGGGCCGCCGCCGATGATCACCACGGATTGCTTCTGCGTCACGTGAGGTCTCCTTATCGCTGAATCAGAGACAGTATATATGAACCGCTGGAAACGCACGCCGATTTTGTTGTTCTGCTTACAAAATCCTTCCGTCGCCATACACGAGAAGCCGCGTATCGCAACGAAAACGAGAGCGGGAAACGGCGACGTGCCGGTTTGGGGCGCACACGGCACCGGCAGATGACGGCGGACGGCCGACCGCAGTCGGCCTGCAATCAGCCGGTCCGACCGTCAGCGCCTCAATTCATATCGTCGGGGATGTCGATATCGGTTTTCTGCACTTCCTCGACATTCACGTCCTTGAACGTGACGATGCGCACGTTCTTGACGAAACGCGACGACCGGTACACATCCCACACCCATGCGTCGGTGAGCTGCACGTCGAAATACACGTCCTGACCGGCGGAACGCACATTGAAATCGACCTTGTTCGCCAGATAAAAACGCCGTTCGGTCTCCACCACGTAGGTGAACAGCTTGATGACGTCGCGATACTCCTTGTACAGGGCGAGTTCCGCGTCGGTTTCGTAATTGTCAAGATCCTCGGCACTCATTCGTCATCCTCCATATCACGTTTACGGCCACGTCCGAGGATACGCCACCAAGCTTCCTTCGAAGGTTTGCGTTCGCCCTGCCCATACGGCCAGGTGCTTTCCTCGCCCGGCGCGGCCAATTCATCGTCATTGTGCGCTTCCGGCACTCGGGCTGCGGCGACTTTCTCGATTCGGGGCGCCTGTTCGGCATCCGCACTCTCCTCGACCGCGGCGGGCTCCGGCGCGGGCTCGGCCTGCGCGGCGATGTTCTTCCTGATGGCGATCGAGTGCTCACGGGCGCTCATCGCCTCCTGCACACCGGGATTGTCCTCAATCACGTGCATGCCGAACGCGTCGAGAGAGCGGATGGGATCATACTCGCCCACCAGCGTGTCCATGACAATCAGATCCTGGTATTTGTTGTTCTCCGCATCCCACAGAGCGTCGCGCGAGGCGCCGGACGGCTCGAAGCCGAGCGACTGGCAGACGGAGCACGAACGCGAGTTCTGCTCGGGCACCGCCACCCAGATGCGGTGCATGCCCAGGCCGGCCGGTTCTGGCGCGAAACCGTACGTCATGACTCGCGGCATCAGGTCGCGCGAGTAGCCGCGCCCGCGGTAGTCACGGCCCAGCACCACCTGAATGCGGGCGGAGCGCGACCAGCCATCGATGTCGATCAGGAAAATCATGCCGATGACGTTGTCTGTCGACTGCGCGTCGATTTCGCCGTCCTCGTCATGGTCGGCGTCGGTCAGTACCGCCCATGCGATGGTGCGGCGGGACTCCGGATCGCCTACGCCCGACTCGTCGGGCTTCTGCCCGTTCGCCCACGCCACCGAGCGTCTCACCCACGTGTGTACGACGGCGCGTTCCGCCTGAGCGTCCTTGCCGGTGATCTTGGAGGCGCCATAGTAGGCGTCCAGCTCATCCATGCGCGGCAGGTCGTCGACGCTGGCCGGGCGCAGGTGCACCATCTCCCCCTTGATCGGCGGTATGGTGATCTGCGAGGGCAGCTCACGGGATACGTCCTGATCGAGCGGTAATGCGGCATTTTCAGACATTCGTTATTCCTCAACTGACGCTGGTAGAAGTCGGTACAGAAGATATCCTACCCGACTGACCGTTTGCTGTGAAGGAGTTGCCCACGTGTCTGCCGGCCGTGGGAGCGCCTGCGGCATGACGAACGGCCCTCGACACGCGGTTCAGCACCGCGGCCAAGAGCCGTTCTTCAAACCGGAATTTCAGGGTCTCGGGATTCCGGCGAACCCGTGGGGCGTCAGCCCTTGATCTTGCCCATCACGACCTTGGTGACAGCCTTCGCGTCGGCCTGGCCGCGCGTGGCCTTCATCACGGCTCCGATGATGACACCCATCGGCTTCATGTTGCCGCTCTTGAGCTTCTCGACGACATCCGGGTTGGCCTCGAACGCCGCGTCGACGGCCGCCTCGATGGCGCCGTTGTCCTCGACGATCTTGTAGCCGTGCTTCCTGACGACCTCATCCGGGGTGCCTTCGCCCTTGAGCACGCCTTCGACGGTCTGCTTGGCGAGCTTGTCGTTGAGCTTGCCGTCGGCGATGAGCTTCTCGACCTCGGCGACGTCGGCCGGGGTGATTGGCAGCTCTTCGAGCGAGACGCCCTTGGCGTTGGCCTCGCGGCTCAGCTCGCCCAGCCACCACTTGCGGGCACCGGCGGCCTTGGCGCCGGCCTTGACGGTCTCCTCGATCAGGTCGAGCGCGTCGGCGTTGAGGATGTCGCGCATCTGCAGGTCGCTCAGGCCCCATTCGGCCTTGAGACGGTTGCGGCGCTCGCGCGGCATCTCCGGCATCTGGGCCTTCATCTCCTCGATGTGCTCCTTGGTGATGTGGAGCATGACGAGGTCGGGATCCGGGAAGTAGCGGTAGTCGTCGGCGTCGGACTTGAGACGGCCGCCGGCGGTGGTCTGCGTGGCCTCATCCCAGTGGCGGGTCTCCTGCAGGATCTCCTTGCCGTCGTCCAGACGCGCCGCCTGACGGCGGATCTCGTACTGGATGGTTTTCTCGATGCCACGGAACGAGTTCACGTTCTTGGTCTCCGAACGGGTGCCGTACGGGGCGTCGGCGGAGGGGCGCAACGAGACGTTCACGTCGGCGCGCATGTTGCCCTGCTCCATGCGGGCGTGGCTGATGTTCAGCGCACGCACGATGTCGCGGATAGCGCGCATGTAAGCGCCGGCGATCTCCGGAGCGCGGTCGCCCGCACCCTCGATCGGCTTGGTGACGATCTCGATCAGCGGCACGCCGGCACGGTTGTAGTCGACCAGCGAATGGTCGGCGCCTTCGATGCGGCCGTCGGCACCGCCCACGTGGGTGTTCTTACCGGCGTCGTCCTCGATGTGGGCGCGCTCGATCGGCACGCGGAACACGGTGCCGTCCTCAAGCTCGACATCCAGGTAGCCGTTGCCGTTGGTGGGCTTGTCGTACTGCGAGATCTGGTAGTCGCGCGGCATGTCCGGGTAGAAGTAGTTCTTGCGGGCGAACTGGCTCCACTCTGCGATCTCGCAGTGCAGGGCCAGACCCAGCTTGATCGCGTAGTCGACCGCGGTCTTGTTGATGACCGGCAGGGAGCCGGGCAGACCGAGGGAGACCGGGGTCAGCTGCGTGTTCGGCTCGCCGCCGAACTCGATGTGGGCCGGGCAGAACAGCTTGGTGTTCGTGGACAGCTCCACGTGCGTTTCCAGACCGAAGACCACGTCGTATTTCTTGGTGGCATCGGCGTACTTCATCAGTTTTTCAGCCATGATGTTTGTTTTCCTTCCGATGCGTCACTTGTTCAGGCCGTCGAACCACGGGGTCTTCAGGGACTGCCAGATCGGGCCGCCCCAGCTTTCCTCAAGTGCGGCTTCGAGCGCGGCGGCGGGCTTGTACATGACCTCGTCGCGCTGCTGCGGAGCGATGAACTGGAATCCGACAGGCAGGCCGTCGTCGGACAGGCCGGCCGGAATCGACATGGCCGGGACACCGGCGAGGTTCGCCGGAATCGTGGCGATGTCGTTCATGTACATGGCCAGCGGGTCGTTCATCTTCTCGCCGAACTTGAACGCGGTGGACGGGCTGGTCGGGGAGACCAGCACGTCGGCCTTCTCGAAGGCGTTGTGGAAGTCCTGGATGATGAGCGTGCGCACCTTCTGCGCGGAACCGTACCAGGCGTCGTAGTAGCCGGCGGACAGCGCGTAGGTGCCGAGGATGATGCGGCGCTTGACCTCGTCGCCGAAGCCGGTTTCACGGGTGTAGGCCATCATGTTGGCGGCGGTCTGCGGTACACCGGTCGGCGGCATCACGCGCAGGCCGTAGCGCATGCCGTCGTAGCGGGCCAGGTTGGAGCTGACCTCGGACGGCATGATGATGTAGTACGCGCCCAGCGAGTACTCGAAGTGCGGGCAGGAGACCTCGACGACCTCGGCGCCCATCTCTTCGAGCTTCTTGACGGCCTCGTTGAAGCGGGCCTCGACGCCGGGCTGGTAGCCGTCGCCGCCGAGTTCCTTGATCAGGCCGACCTTGAGTCCCTTAAGGTCGCGCTTGAGGCCCTCGCGGGCCGCAGCGGCCATCGGACGCGGGCCTTCGGGAATCGACGTCGAATCACGCTTGTCGTGACCGCCGATGATCTCCTGCAGCAGCGCGGAGTCGAGCACGGTGCGGGAGACCGGGCCGATCTGGTCGAGCGAGGAGGCCATGGCGATGGCGCCGAAACGGCTCACGCCGCCGTAGGTGGGCTTGACGCCCACGGTGCCGGTCAGGGCGCCGGGCTGGCGGATCGAGCCACCGGTGTCGGTGCCGAGGGCGATCGGGGCTTCGAATGCCGCGACCGCGGAAGCGGAGCCACCACCGGAGCCACCGGGCACACGCTCGGTGTCCCACGGGTTGTGCGTGGTCTGGTAGGCGGAGTGCTCGGTCGAGGAGCCCTGCGCGAATTCGTCGAGGTTGGTCTTGCCGAGCAGCGGCATGCCGGCGGCCTTGAGCTTCTCGATGACGGTGGCGTCGTACGGCGGCACCCAGCCTTCGAGGATCTTCGAGGCGGCGGTGGTCTCGATGCCCTTGGTGACGATCATATCCTTGATGGCAATCGGCACGCCGGCCAGTTCGGGCAGCGCGGCCTTGTCGTCGGCGCTCTTGGCGTCGAAGGCGTCGGCCTGGTCGAGCGCCTGATCGGCGGAGACCTTCAGGAACGCCTTGATGGACGGTTCGGCGGCGTCGATGACGGCGAGGTGGGCCTCGACCAGTTCGCGGCTGGAGACCTCACCGGCCTTGACCTTGGCGGCCATTTCGGCCGCGGACAGCTTGACGAGTTCAGTGGTGTCGCTCATCGTCACTCCTCACTTCCCAGAATGCGCGGCGCGACGAACATGCCGGCTTCGGTCTTCGGGCCTCCGGCAAGCGCCTCTTCCTGCGTCAGCGGCGTTTCGGCGACGTCGGGGCGCAGGTACGCCTCCAGCGGGACGGGGTTGGCGGTCGGCGGCACGTCATCGCCGGCGACCTCCTGCACCTTGTTGATGGAATCCGCGATGACGTTCAGCTCACCCTGCAGACGGGTGATCTCCTCATCGGTGAGCGCGATACGGGCGAGATCGCCCAGGTGCTCGATTTCTTCACGTGTGAATGTAGGCATGGCCTTAACTATATGAGCCGTATGTGACACGCACCATTACATTCTCACGATGTTGCGCGGTGTCCGGCGGCCCTGCGGCAGCGGCCATATCGCGCGGCTGTGCCCGAGCGCGCGACGATATGGCCGAATGGGTGTCATTTGATGTCGGATTTCTTGAACACCAGCAGGCCGATCAATGGAATCCTCCACTCGTCGGCAGCCAGCGGCGTGACCTCGTGGCTGAGGAACACCAGTCTCGCCACGCCGAGCGACGGCACGGGCTGAGGCTACGGCGGGATATGAGGCTGCGCCATCGCGGCACCTCCTGCGTGTTCGGCTGAGTGTAGGTTGCGGCAGGCTCGCCGTATTGGGCCGGCACCTGCCCCGGTATCGCGCGGGTCTCGTACTGCGCCTGCGCGAACGCCCGCGCAGTCGGCTCCAATGCGGCACCTTCAATGCGGAACACCCGGCCTTGCTGCGGGTCGTTGGCATTGCGGGGCACCTCGCGGACGGTGACCTGCGGCGCGGTTTCGAACACCGCGTGCAGTTTGTCGGGTTCCGGCGTCGCGACACGGATCGAATGGGTGGAATGCTCTGCGACGAACGCCGCGACCGTCGTGGTCTCCAGAATGCGGCCGCGACCGATGATGACGAGATCGTCAGCGGTCAATGCGACCTCGCTCATCAGGCGCGAACTCAACAGCACCGCACGGCCCTGCCCGGCGAGAACGCTCCTGCATTGCGCTTTTCCACGCTCGCAAGGCCGGTGAATTCGATGACCTCATCGACGCGGGATCGCGGTATGCCGTTGGTAAGGGCGAGGCCACGCAGATGGGTGTAGGCGGACCGACCCTTATGCGCGGATTTGGCGTCGAGAACCGCTCCTACGGCGGTCATCGGCGATGGTGTCTTGACGAACGGCACTCCGTCAACCAGCGCACGGCCCGCATTGGGGGTGGCCAAGCCGAGGGCGGCCCGCATCGTCGTGGACTTCCCGGCGCCGTTCGACCCAAGGAAACCGGTCACCTTGTCGTCTTCGGCGGTGAAACTGGCATTATCAAGCACGGTCTTACGCCCGAAGCGTTTGGTAAGGCCTCTATCGTTATCATGATTCGAGCATACACACCCGCGTCACCCGTGCTGCGCAATCCAGCTGTGCATGGCCACTGCGGCTGCGGCGCCGGCGTTGATGGACCGCACGGAACCGAATTGCGAGATGTATACCACGTCATCAGCGAGTTCGAGAGCTTTGTTCGACAATCCGGGGCCTTCCGCGCCAAACAGCATCAGACACCGTTCCGGAAAACGGTAGGTTTCCATCGGTACGGCACCGGGAATGATATCCAATGCGATGATGCGGGACGATTCCAGCGTCCTGATGCGAGCGTCGGCCCGCGCGACCGCATCATAGCCCGAATGATCCGTTGCGGACGCGAATCGGGGGGATCCGTTGGATTCGTCATCGTCCGAGAGAAGCGCACTCGCATCGGAGTGAGCCTGATGCGCGTGCATCGCCGCGGCGGCGGCCTGTGCCTGGGCGGCGGCAATTTCTCCCGCGATGCGCAGCTTCCAGCAGGTGACGAGTTCGTCGATGCTGGGATGATACTCAACGTGCTGGTACAGCTCGGTCATCAGCGAGCCCTTGCGGTTCCATTTGTGCGGGCCAACGATGTGCACGCGATTCGCGGTGAACGCATTCGCCGTGCGCACCATGGAACCGATGTTGAAATCGTGCGTCCAGTTTTCGATGGCGACTTCGAAGCCGTGGCGACCGGCCGCGTCCAGATCGTCGCGAATGGCGTTCACGGTCCAGTACCGGTAACGGTCGAGCACGTTGCGACGATCGCCTTCATCCAGCAGCGTCGTATCGTAGCGTCGATCGTAGTTCGGCGATTTAGGGTCATCCGGGCGTGGCTCACCGGGGTGCTCCTGCGTCCATGGTCCTACGCCGACTTCACGAAATTCCGGCTCCCCCGAAGCCTTTGCCGCCAGAGAGATGGGGTTGGGCTTGTGCATGGCTATCGCAGTTCGGATTCGTGGTAGATTTCGATGAATGGCAGCTCCTGCCGTTCACCGCTCACGGGGTTGACGACCTCGATGACGGGTTCGGTCATGTCGACGCCGCCGATCAGCGATGCGATGGCAACCACTTTCGCGCCTTCATGCTCCACCACGCCGAAATCGAGGCTCAGCTCATTGCCGTTGCGCAGCGTCACTAGCGACGAGGTCTGCACATAGGATTTCTCCGAGAGCCATGAATCCAGCAATACCACGCGCTTGCCCTTGATGGACGGGCCTTTGATGGACGGGTATACGAAGTCCATGACGAATCCGTCGAGGTCTTCACCGCGCGATGCCGCCGCCTGAATCATCGCGCCGACCAGTGGAACGGCCGCGGCGGTCAACGCACCGACGGCGTCGAAATCATCGATGGAATAGCCGTTCTCCTCAAGCGCGTCCAGAAGAATGTGACCGACGATAGCCGCCCCGCGATGGTCGAAGGTGACGCCGGCGAGCTCGCAGAACGGCTTGCCTTCCATTTCCGCGGCAATCAGCCGTCGGAGCTGTTCGCGCGGCTCCAGCATGGAGAAGTCATCCGTCTGACTCGGCGATGCGTCGGAAGGAATGTTGTTCGTACCCACAGCGGTTCCGGTCGTCCCGGTCTTGCGGAATCCTTGCTCTTCATTCATGGTTCTCAGGATATCGTTGCGTGCCGTCAAGTCACCGCCGGCAATGGCCATGCATATCCGCGCGGTTGCGTATTTGCCTCGCTGGCGGGGGCCGAGTCATGCTGGTATTCCTTTGGATGCTCTTGCGTTGGTTTTATTCGGAGGTGGTTTCCGGGGCGGTGATTTCACGGACATCGGATTTGTCCGGATCGATGATGTTCACCGACCCGATGACCGTGGCCTGATCGAGCTTCTGCAGTTTGCGCGCGGTGACCAGCACGCGGGATTCCAACGATGATGCGAATTGGTTGTACGCCGTCACGGTGCGGGTGAGCGCGGTACCGAGTTTGTTCGCACGCTCCCCCAGTACGGCGAAACGCTCGTACAGTTCCCTCGACAGGTCGAACAGGGTCTTGGCGTCATCGGTGAGGCTCTGCTGCTGCCAAGCGTATGCGACGGATTTCAGCACGGCCCACAGGGTGACCGGCGAGGTCAATGCGACCTTGCGGGCGAAGGCGTCATCCATCAATGTCGGATCGGCCTCCATTGCAGCCTGCAGCAACGCCTCGTTGGGAATGAACGCGATCACGAAATCAGGGGCCGTGTCGCATGCACTCCAATACGCCTTATCACCCAATGCCCTGACGTGTTCACGCAAAGCTTTCGCATGCGACCGCAGCAGCTCGTCACGCCGTTCCAGATCCTCAGGCCCCGCGGTTTCCGGAATCATGCAGGCCCGCTGATAATCGGCATACGGCACCTTCGCGTCGATGGGAATCGTCTTGCCTCCCGGCAGATGGACGATCATGTCAGGCCGGAGCGTCTTACCGTCGACGCCAGTCATCACCACCTGCGTATCGAAGTCGACGTGCTCCAGCAAACCGGCGGACTCCACAATGTTGCGCAGTTGCGCCTCTCCCCAAGCGCCGCGGACCTTGTTGTTGCGCAATGCCGCCGAGAGCGAGCTCGTCTCACGGTCGAGCCTCGCCTGCTGCTCACCCAGCCCTTTGAGCTGCTCGCCCAGCACGCCCATCTCGTGTTTGCGCCCCTCCTCGATGTTCGAGACCTTCTGCTGCAGCTCATCGAGATTCTTCTGCAAAGGAGCCAACGCCGACAGCACCTTGCCCTGCTCTGTCAGCGCTTTTTCCTGCTCTTCCCGGCGCCGCAGCCCATCGGCCTCGGCCCGCTCGCGCTCACGTTGCACCCGCACCTGTTCCGCCTGCTGCGCCTGAGCAAGCTGGGATTTCGCGAACGACAATTGCTGCAGAAGTCCCTCGGACTGGGCCTTGGCCTGAGCCACTTGGGCGGCAAGCCGCGCATTGTCGTCCTTCATGGCCTCGCAGGATCCCCTCAGCGCGTCCACCTCGGAGGCCTTCGCCATGCGGGCGGAGGCTTGGCCACGCATTTTGCCCAGCGCGAATCCGGCGGCCAGACCCAACAACGCCACCACCGCAACGATCACCACATCAAGCACTTCATCGAACATGTGTATTATTACACATCATCCCGCGGACGAACGAGTGCCGCACTTATGAGCGAACCAGTCGGGAAATCACCTTCTCGACCTCCGACAGTTTCTCGTCGGCCACCTCGCCGCCCTCGGCCGCCGCCTGCCGCACGCAATGGTTCAGATGGTCGTCAACCAGCATCACCGACACGGCCTTCAATGCCGAAGTCGCGGCGGAGATCTGGGTCAGCACATCGATGCAATACACATCATCCTCCACCATCTGCGCGACCGCATGGACCTGCCCCTCGACACGCCGCAGCCGCGCGAGGATCTTCGCCTTGTCTCCGTCGTAACCCTGCATAACCAACCTTCCGCCCAGCGCGAACATTCCTGACAACACGCATTATATACCCTCTAGGGGTATAGGGTATAGTTAATATCCGAGATTATGATAGAAAGGGGAAAGGAGCGGCGATGGAATTCGACATCTTCCTCGGTGTGGCGGCACTGGTGATAGCCGCCGTGCTGACATGGTGCATCCTGCGATTCTTCTTCGCGCCCAGAAGGGGAGGCGCCCGGGCGACGCTGCATGACGGCGTTCAACAGGCGACCATCACGGTCAGGGGTGGGTACTCCCCCGATATCGTCACGATGCAAGCCGGCATTCCGATCACGCTGAGGTTCGATCGGAAGGAGACCGGCGAATGCACGTCGCATGTCGTGTTCCCCGATCTCGGAACGGACACGATGCTGCCGGGCAACGAGACCACCGAGATGTCGCTTCCGCCGCTGCCGGCCGGCGACTACCCCTTTGCATGCGGTATGAACATGGTGCATGGGTTGCTTCGCGTCGAGGGGGAGACGGACTCCGCCACAAAACCGGACGACGGCACTGCATCGACCGGGACCGCCATACCGGCCGGCACGCCCAGGATGTCCGCCGCGGACGCGCTGCTGGCCGAGCGGCAGGAGGCGGAGGAACGCCGTCAGGAGATTCGCCATACCGGCATGCTGGTGGCCATCGGCACCGTTCTCACGCTCCCGGTGTTCGTCCCCATGATGCTCATGCTCGTCAGTCACTCGCTCGTTCCTTCATGGCTGATGAACCCTTGGCTGCAGGCCATACTCATCACCCCGGTCATGTTCTACTGCGGGGCGCCGATCCACCGCGTCGGATGGCCGGCACTGTGGCATCGTTCTCCGGACATGAACTCGTTGGTGGCATTGGGGACCACCGCCGCATACCTGTACAGCATCGCCTTGTGCTTCGTCTCGGAGCTGATGCCCGAGGGGTCGAGAGAGCCCTACTTCGAGTCGGTCGGCGTAGTGATCACGCTCGTTCTGGTCGGACGCCTGTTGGAGGCGAAAGCCCGTGAGGGCACCGGAAAGGCCGTGCAATCACTGATCAAGCTGCGCCCACGTGTCGCCCACATCCTCGATGTCGGAACGCCACTGGCCAAGGATCTGGCCGCCGGCAAGGCATCCGGCGACGGATGGCTCGACCCTGCCCAATCCCAAGACATCGACATCGACCGCGTGAAGACCGGCGATCTGCTGGTGATCCGCGCCGGCGAGCGCATACCGCTGGACGGCGTCGTGTTGGCCGGCGAGGCCAGCGTCGACGAGTCCATGATCACCGGCGAATCCGTTCTGGCCCGGCGTGGCGTCGGAGAGCCCCTGACGGGGGCGACCATCATGCAGCAGGGCAATGTGGTCATGAAGGTCACACGCACCGGCGAGGACACGGTGCTCTCCCAGATCATCGCTCTGGTCGCACGCGCACAGGCGACCAAAGCGCCCGTGCAGCGTCTGGCCGACAGGATCGCCCGTGTGTTCGTCCCCGCGGTGATTATCGCCGCATTGTGGACCGGTGCCATATGGATAACGTTCGGACCGCAACCCAAACTAGCCCATGCGCTGGTGACGGCGGTCAGCGTATTGATCATCGCGTGTCCTTGCGCGCTCGGACTGGCCACGCCGCTATCGGTGACCGCGGCGACCGGCCTCGGCGCCACGAACGGCGTGCTGGTCACATCCGCCAGGGCCTTGGAGCAGGCCCGCGACATCCGAACCGTCGTGTTCGACAAGACCGGGACGATCACCGTCGGAGCCATCGATGACGACGCCGACTACGCCAAGCCGAGCTATACGAAGGACAGCGTCAAGCCGGGTTCCAAGGAGGCGATAGCAGCGCTTCGAGCCGCTGGTATCCGCACGGTGATGCTGTCGGGAGACAAGGCGGAGGTCGCCGAACGCGTCGCCGCGGAAGTCGGTATCGACACGGTGATCGCTCAGGTCAGGCCCGACGGCAAGGCCTACTGGATAAGACAGCTGCAGATATCGCGCGACGCCGCCGCGGCACAGTCGTCGGTGGCCCCCGCCATCGCCGACGTCCCCAATGGACTGGTGGCCATGGTGGGCGACGGCATCAACGACGCCCCCGCCTTGGCACAGGCAGACGTGGGCATAGCCATCGGCACCGGAACCGACATCGCCATGCAATCCGCCGACGTGACCCTCATGAGCGGCGACCTGCGAGGCGTGGTGAAAACCCTCAACCTATCCCAAGCCACGATGCGCAACATCCGGGAGAATCTCGCCTGGGCCTTCGGCTACAACATCATCGGCATCCCCATCGCCGCCGGCGTGCTGTACCCCTTCACCGGCTGGCTGCTCAGCCCGATGATCGCAGGCCTGGCGATGGCGCTCAGCTCCGTCTGCCTGGTGCTGAACGCGAACCGCATGCGGCGCGTCACACTGAGCCCCGACACCGTCTCCTTCACCGCCGCAGGCGGAAGAGACGCCGACAGGAGAGCGCCCGACCAACACGGCGCGCGCAGCATCATTCTCGACACCGGAGACCGTCCCCGTGCCGATGGCCATCACACCGATGAGGGCCATCACCATCAGCCGAACAAGGAGCAACCCATGCACATGAACCACATGCATTCCGCAGACATGAACGACGCGACGCAGACCGCGACCGACCCTGTGTGCGGCATGACCGTCGCCGTCAACAACGACGCCATCACGCGCGAGCACGACGGCACGACCTATTACTTCTGCGGGGAACACTGCGCCAACAACTTCATGAAGGCACCGCAGCTGTTCCTGGAAAACTGACCGGCCCGTAAAACTGCCCGGCCTGAAGACCGACCGGACCGTGGGGCGCAAATCATTCCGTCGAGTACTACCGGCGCTTTGATCTGCGTCCCTTGAAGTAGATGTCGAACACGATCCATGCGGAGAGGATGAACGCTATCACATATCCCATGAATCCCACGACCGGTATGCCGAAGATGATCGGCTTCATGCCCGCGTAGTACACGATCGACGATCCGACGAACAGGCCGACGACGATCAACGCCATCGTCAGACGGTTGACCATGTCCGACAGCAGGCGCATCGGTTCCTCGGAACCAACGACCTCCATGTTCATGCGCAGCTGGCCTCGGGTGAGCATGCGCATCGCGACCCTGGACTCGCTCGCCGCGGACAGCAGGCCGTGCAATGCCTGATGTCCCTCGACGCCCAGCGCCTTGATCTCGTCTTTCGCCGCTCGATCCAACGACTTGCTGCCGGCAATATGGTCGGAGATGATCTGAATCATGTTCACGTCGGGGATGAATTCATCCAGCAGGCCCTCCAACGTGACCAACGCCCTGCCGACCGTCGTCACCGTGCCCGGCACCTCGATGCCATGCCTTTGGGCCAACGACGTCAGCGACGTCAGGAACGCCGCTATGTCCAGGTCGCCCAGGTCTACCGTGCCGAACTCCTTGACGACCATGTCCAGGTCGGCCAGCAGCGCGGGGTAATCCTCAGGATTGGACTCGGTGCCCGCGAAACGCAGCAGACCGTCCGCCAGCGCGGCGGAATCCTGTTTGGCGACGGCGAAGATCATCTCCCGGAGCACGCTGCGGGCCTGGCTGTTGAGCCGCCCGGTCATGCCCAGATCGATAAGCACGATCTGGCCACCGGAGATGATGATGTTGCCGGGGTGCGGATCCGCATGGAAGAAACCGTCGTCCAGCACCTGCGTCGCATAGTTGTCGACCAGCTTGGTGCCGATTTCCTTGAGGTCATACCCGGCTTCGATCAGCTGATCGGTATGGGAGACGGCGATGCCCTCGACGTAATCCATGACGACCACGTGCTCGGTGCACAGATCCATGTACGGTTTCGGGCAGTCCATATACCGATAGGCTTCGCAGAAGCGCTTGAACTCGCTGAGGTTACGCGCCTCCACCAGAAAATCCGTCTCGGATTCGAACGTATCCCACAGTTCCTCGACCACGCCGCCAAGATCCACCACCTGCGCACTGGGCAGCATCTTCGTGGCAGTCCGGGCGATCGAACGCATGATGGACACATCCAACGCCATGATCTCGCGCACGCCAGGCCGCTGCACCTTCACGGCGACGTCTTCGCCGGTGACCAGCGTGGCGCGATGCACTTGCGCGAGGGATGCGGAACCGAGCGGCGTCGGATCGATGCGGGCGAACACCTCGCCTATGGGGCGGCCATATTCCTGCGTCAACGTGTCGACGACGATCTGATACGGCATCGGGTCGGCATCGGCGCGCAGCTTCGCGAGCTCGTCGCAGAACGACTGCGGCAGAATCTCCGACCGCATGGACAGTATCTGCCCGACCTTGACGAATGTGGGGCCCAGTGCCTCCAGCATCAGCCTCATCTTCACCGGAGTGAGGCCGTGCACCACGTCGAACTGGTTCGCAATGCGCATGATCTGTCCGAGGCGCTTGACTTTCCCGCGCCTCGTCAGGTGATATCGGCTGGAGAAGGTGTCGCGATGATTGTTGAACAGCCCGATGGTGGGAGACCCGTCCCATTCGCGGCGTTTGCCGGCACGTCGCGTCACGACACCGTCTTTCGCCGAACCGTCCGACCCCGATGCGGATTTCCCCCGTTCCGGATCATGCCGTGGGTCGCCGGCATGGCCGCCCGCGGTATAGGACGGCATGGTGTGCTGCTCCGGCATGCTAAGCAGCGGAGCCTTCCGCCGGGGAAGGATCTTCGGCGGCGGCACCGGCATCGCTCTGCTCCTTGGCGCCCTCAGTCTTTTCCTCGGCCTTCTCCTTGGCCTCCTGCGCCTTGTGCTTGAGCTCGGTGTTCAACGCCTTGCCCTGTTCCACGGTGAGCTCGCCCTTCTTCACCAGACCGTCGACGATCTGCTGGCTCTTCTCAAAGCTCTGCTGCCCCAGCTCAACGCCGGTGGCCAATGCCCCAACGCCCGCGAGAAACACCCGGCGCAGGCCTTCACCCAAATCGAAATCAGCCATGATACCTCCTTTGGTTACTTGTGGTTCCAAGATTACCCCCACCCGTCGCATAACGCGATAGGGGTGGCGTGGTTTCCGCTATGAGATGGAAACCACGCCCCGGCAATCCGCTCATCGGCCCATCAAGCTCATCGACCCGTCAAGCATCGCAGAGTCCGAGGGCACGGAACCGTCCAATTCACCGGGGGCGGGCGGCGGCGACCTTGCGGGCCTTGTCCGCCAGAGCGTCCAACCGTGCCAGTTCGAACATCTGCTCGCTGGACTGGTCCGGCTCGAACTCCCCGTACCGTCTCGTCACTGCGGCCCGAATCAGGAAATCCGCGACCGCGGGGTTCTTCGGCAACAGCGAGCCATGCATGTACGTGCCGATGACATTGCCGACACGAGCGCCTTCCGTATGATCCTCGCCGTTGTTGCCGGTACCATCATGATCGACATGCCCCAGCGGCAACGTTCCCTCGCGCAGGAACGTCTGCCCGGAATGGTTCTCATAGCCGATCACGTCGCCGAATTCGTCGCTGTGCTCGACCAGATTGCCGATCATCCGGTGGCTCTGCCCCACCGTGTACGCGCCGAGCACGTTGATGCCGTCCAACCGCTCGCCTTCCGAGGTCTCGAAGTATTCGCCGAACAGCTGGAACAGGCCGCAGATCATCAGCATCGGCGTACCGTCCGCGGCCAGGTCGCGCAGCCGGCCGGCCCGCTTGAACAGGTCGCCGGTGATTTTCTTCTGCCCGGTGTCCTGACCGCCGCCACCGAGGATCATGTCCACGCGCTCGGGCCATTCGTCGCCCTGATTGTATGCGTGCAGGCGCGGCTCATACCCGTACAGTGCCAGCCGGCGCAGAACCACCAGCACGTTGCCGGAATCCCCGTAGATGTTCATGTCCTTCGGGTAGAGGGACATCACGTCGATCACTTTTCCCATATCCGTTCACCTTTCCCGCTCATGCTGTCAGTCGCCGCGCCGTTCATCGCCCGACGCCGGCATCGGCGACGGTGGTCAGCTTGGCGAGTTCGGCACGCACGCGGAGCATCGACGTGTACGTGCAGTAGATGTGTTTGGGCACACCGGGACGGGCGGTGACGAACTGCCGCACCGCCGCCTCCAGATCCGTGCCGGTCTGCTCCACCCTGACCTGATCGTATTCGAGCCGCAACGCCATGTCCCAGGCTCGCGTACCCGACACCATCGCGACGCCAGTCGGGCGCAGGCTGGTGAAATCGACATCCCACAGCCAGCTCATGTCGCGCCCGTCCGCGTACAGGTCGCAGATGGCAATCATCGTGTCATGCCCGTCGGGCGGGAACGAGCCGAGCGACAGCCTGAAGCCCATCGGGTTCTTGACGAGCAGCAGCTGCACGTCGCTGCCGTTGACCGCAATCGTTTCGCCGCGGCCGAACGCGGGGGTCACCTCGGCGAGCGCCGCCAGAAGCCGGTCATGGTCTACTGGGCTGTCTACTGGGCTCTCGTCAGATATCGCCGCGTCTGACGCATGCGAGGCCTGGCCGGGCATGGTTTCGGCGGGGACGGTCTCGGCGACCTGCGCCGAAGCAATATCCTGCGCCATGACCGCGCGGACGGTGGCGAGCGCCGCCGCCGCGTTGAACAGGTTGTACACGCCTTCCAGCTTGACGGCGGTATGGACGGCCCGCCCGTCAATCAGGAAATCGGCCTCATGGTTGCCGACACGGGTCAGCGTGACATCAGCCGTCGCCTCGCGCCCATCGGCATCGGGGGCCTCAGCCGAAACCGATGTGCCTGCCGGCTCCTGCTGCGCGCGGTCATTTGCCGACGGCCTGCCATTGCCGGCCACGCTCGCGGCCTCTTCGGCGACGGTGGTCTGCATGTCGTCGTCGGAGGGGAAGAACCGACGCAGTTCGGGCGCCAGCCCGAAATAGCGCACTCCGGTGCCTTCCGGCACGGCCGAAGCGAAACGCGCGATTCGCGGATCCTCACGGTTGAGCACCACGGTGCCCGTCGTCGCTTCGGCGACACGCTCCAGCAGACGCGCGGTGTTGTCGATCTCGCCGAACCGGTCGAGCTGATCGCGCATCACGTTGAGCAACAGCGCGAACCGCGGCTTCACCTGCTGCACGAATTTCACCGCATACGCCTCGTCAAGCTCAAGCACGGCCACGTCGGCGTCCAGCCTACCGCTCAACGGCACTTCGGTCAGCAGCGCCGAGACGACGCCGCGCGTGAAGTTGGAGCCGGTCGGATTGGTGAACACCTTGAGTCCCAGCGTCTCCAGCATCGAGGCGACCATGCGCGTCGTGGTGGTCTTGCCGTTCGTGCCCGACACCAGCACCACGCCATACGGCAGGTCGGCGAGCGTGCGGGCAAGGAAACCGGGGTCGATCTGTTCGACGATCTTGCCAGGGAACGCGCTGCCGCCGTGCCGCAGCAGCCGAGAGGCGCCGCGTACGGCTTTGCCGATCAGCGGCGTAGCGAACGCGGTCCATGGACGCGCCGCATCCGACTGCCCGCCCAGCGCCTCGCGCCGTGTTTCACGCGATGTTTCACGAGGCTGGGATCCGTTTTCCTCACCCATCGTCACACTCCTTGATCGCTGTTGTAGTCCTGCGGCATGTCCTTGAACTTCGAGTATGCGCCCAGAAACGCCAGATGGAACGTCTCCGTCGGACCGTTACGATGCTTCGCCATGATGATATCCGCCTCGCCGGGCCGGTCCTCCTTGTCGTAGAAATCCGGTCGATGAACCAGCAACACCACGTCGGCGTCCTGCTCGATCGAGCCGGATTCGCGCAGGTCGGACAGCTGCGGCTTCTTGTCGTTGCGCATCTCGGGCCCACGGTTCAGCTGGGACAACGCCACGACCGGCACTTCCAGCTCCTTGGCGAGCAGCTTCAGCGCTCGCGAGAACTCCGAGACCTCCTGCTGTCGGCTTTCCACCTGCTTGCCGGATGACATCAGCTGCAGGTAGTCGATAACGACGAGCTTGAGGTCGTTGGTCTGCTTGAGACGGCGGCATTTCGCACGGATCTCCATCAGCGACATGTTCGGCGAATCATCGATGAACAGCGGCGCGTTCTGCAACTTGTTCCAGAAATTGTTGAGCGTGTTCCACCGGTCGGCGGTGATGTCGTCGGCGCGGCGCATCGCCGCGAGCGGAATGTTGGTCTCGGCGGAGATGATGCGCTGCGCAAGCTCCACCTTGCTCATCTCCAGCGAGAACACGATCGACGTCATATTGTGATGCAGCGCGGCCGCACGGGCGAAATCGATGCCCAGCGTCGACTTGCCCATGGCGGGGCGCCCTGCCACGACCACCATCTGGCCGGGCTGCAGACCCTGGGTCACGTCGTCGATATCGCGGAAACCCGTCGGCACGCCGGTTTTCAGGTCGCCGTTCTGCAGCTTGTCGAGCTGTTCGAGCGCATCGTGCACCACCGGGCCGATGGCCTCGTAGTCCTGCTTGACGCGTCCGGTACTCATCTCGTAGACCTCGGCCTGCGCGAGGTTCACCACGTCTTCGGCCTGCGAGCCCTCCGCCGAGTAGCCGAGCTGCGCGATCTTGGTGCCGGCCGCGATCACGTTGCGCAATATCGCCCGCTGATGCACGATCTCGGCATAGTACGTGGCGTTTGCGGCAGTCGGCACGAACGCGACGAGCGTGTGCAGATAGTCGGCGCCGCCCACTTTGTCGAGGTTTCCGTCCTTCATCAGCTGGTTGGCGACGATCACCACATCGACGTTCTGCGAGTTCGAGAACAGGTCGATGATCGCCTCGTATATCGTCTGGTGCTTCGGCTGGTAGAAGTCGGTGACGTCGATCATCTGGCTGACCTCGCCGATGGCGTCCTTGCTCAGCAGCATGCCGCCGAGCACCGCCATCTCCGCCTCGTCGTCGTGCGGAGGCACGCGGTCGAACACGGCGTCGCGTCCCGGCGACCCCGCGTCGCCCTGCACATACGAGCCACCTGATTGCGGGCGCGGCCCTCCCCAATTCGTTTCTTCTGCTGCCATAAGACTTGAGTATATATCGGAGCTTTTCCGGTGGAAGATATCTGGCGAAAAATGCACAGGGCCATCTCTCGGACGGCATGTCGCGGTAAGCGGACGCGACATTCGTCACCGTCACACACGGCTTGCTCGCAAGTCATATTCAGCCGGCGTTTACCTGCGCGACACGCACGGGTGACGTCATGTGGACAAAAAAGTTGAGTTATCCACATTTAGGGGATAACTCTGGGGATAACATATGCAGTTATCCACATCAGGGGGATAACTCTGTGCATAACATGGGGATAAGTCCATAAACGCCCCCACTTGATTTGCCAAACACGTCGTCATGCGATATAAGCGGCGCCCCATTCGGATCACCGCCGCGCTTTCAGCTCTTCGATGCCGCATACGCGCCCGCCCATATGAGCTACAGTGTGCATGTGCACACCCCTGACCCACAATCATCCGATCCCGCGACCGCCGGCACGGCCCGCACCGGTAACCGAGCCGCATACGGCCGCATACTCGCGCTGGCCCTCCCCACATTCGGCCAGCTCATCGCCGAGCCGACCTTCGTGCTCATCGACACGGCCATCGTCGGGCACATCGGCGTCTCCGCCCTGGCCGGACTGTCAATCGGATCGACCATCATCCTCACCGCGGTGGGACTGTGCATCTTCCTCGCCTACTCCACCACCGCGCAGGTGGCTCACCTGCTTGGTGCGGGCCGCCGCCGAGAGGGGCTGCAGGCCGGCATAGACGGACTATGGCTGGCTCTCGGCATCGGCATCGTGCTGGCGGCGGCTCTGTTCGCAGGGGCCCGGCCGCTGTGCGTGGCGCTCAGGGGCACGGGCGAGACGCTCGACCAGGCGGTGGCGTACACGCAGACGGTGGTACTCGGCGCCCCTGGCATGCTGCTCGTGTACGCGGCGAACGGCATTTTCCGCGGTTTGCAGAAGGTACGCATCACGTTGGTGGCCGCGGTGTGCGGCGCCGTGCTCAACACCATGCTGGATGTGCTGTTCGTGTTCGGATTCGGCTGGGGCATCGCCGGATCGGGCGCGGCGACGATGATCGCACAATGGTTCATGGGACTGTTCCTGACGGTTCCGGCGGTGCTATGGGCGAAGGCCGACGGCGCTGCGCTGCGACCACGCCTGTCGGGCATCGCCGCCGCCGGAGGGGATGGCCTGCCGCTATTCATCCGCACACTCGCCATTCGCGCCGCGATGGTGATGACGGTCGCCTCGGCGGCCCGATTGGGAACGACAGTGCTGGCGGGGTTCCAGGCGGTGAACTCGTCTTGGAATTTCGCGATGAATATGCTGGATTCGGTAGGCATCGCCGGTCAGACCCTGGTGGGCGCGGCGATGGGCGCAGGAGACCGCGCACGCACACTGCGACTGACCCGGGCCACGGGACGAGCCGGATTGGCGGCCGGAGCCGCTATCGGCTGCGGATTCGCCGTGGCCGGCCTGTTCGTCGGCCGCCTGTTCTCGCCCAACCCGCACGTCCAGTTGCTGGTCGCCGCCGGCATGGTGACGATGGGTGCATTCCTGCCACTACAGGGGTGGATGATGGCGCTGGACGGCATACTGATCGGCGCCCGCGATTTCCGCTATCTGGCGATTACCTGCACACTGACCGCGACGGTGTATATCGCATTGACCGCGATCTGCGTGGATGCGGCCGCGCCCATGCTGCCCGGCGACCCGGCCTCGACCGTGCTGCTATGGGCGATGTTCAATATCGTGCTCATGGGCGGCCGCGGCCTGTTCAATGGTCTGCGCATACGCAGCGAATCATGGCTCGGTCAGACCGCCCTCTAACGACCGGCCCGCGACAGCCCTCGCTGCGCTGCGGAACACCCACCTTGACATCGCCTTTGCCTCAGCTGAGCATCATATGATAATGGCATCGGCTTCCGAAGATGGGAGACGCCACGCGGAAGGAGATTCCGCCCCGAATCAGATGACATCCGAATACTCACAGATAAGCAAAGCATGATCGACGTGCGGGAGAAGGCCGCTAAGCAGTTCAGCGCGCGCCTGACCGGTCGTGGGTTCGAAAGCTGGGTGCGAGAGGTCAACGACACCTATGTGGTCGGCGGTCAGGAATACATGCCGCAGGACCTGGTCGTGGTACGCGCCCTCGACGCGGCGGGCAATCCCGTGTCAGCCGAAGTCAACGTCGGCATAGCCACCTTCAACCTGTACCCGGATACTCTCACGGGCGGCGCTGTACATGGCACGCACCAGACTTTCGCGCCAATGGCTCCACCCGTACCGCTTGGATATCTCCTCACCGGCCGTAGCCCCGAGCGACGACCCGTCGGCGCGGGTCAGGTCATACAGCATGTCCAGCAGCATCGGATCACGGTCCACGCAACGGGCGAGCGACTCCCCCACGGCCGGATCGTTCGGGTTCTTGCCGGTCGCGAACTCAGAGAGCGTCAGATGCTCCCGCACCAGGATGCGCACCCATCGCGCGATGTCCGCGTCGAATCCCATGCGCTTCATGATCACCGCGGCGTGACGGGCGCCCTCTGCCGCATGATCGGTCACGAACGGACGTTTGCCGACATCATGCAGCAGTCCGGCCAATAGCAGCGCCGTGTAGTGACGGTCGTCATACCGCTCGCCTCGCGCCGCCGAAACCCGCGCGAGCCGTGACGTCACCTCGACGCTGTGCCGGTCGATGGTATACCGGTGCGCTGCAGACGCGCTCGGACGATTGCGTATGCCCAGCCATTCAGGCATCCATCGACCGGGTATATCCACGAAATCCAGTTCCTCCCACACGCGCATGAGCGCCGGCCCGGAGGCCAGCAGACGCACGAACAGTTGGCGCGACTCATCATCCCACACGGAATCGCGGATCGGGCAGCGCCGCAGGTTCTGCAAGGTGACCGGGCTGATCGGCAGCTCGAACTCGGCAGCCGCCGCGGCCACGCGCAACGGCAGATACCGGTCCGGCTCCGGTTCCACGCCCGGAGCCAGCACGATTTCCTGCTCGTGCTTGGCCACGCCGGGCGCGACCTGTTCGAACTTCGGGGCCTCTCGCCTGCCTCCACCGCGCGGCGACAGCATCTGGAAGAACGAGAAACGCGGGCGCTCATGCGTCAGCGAATGCTCGGCACGCGACGCCGTGGAATCCAGCGCGAACGCGATCTGTCGGCCTATGCGGGCGAGCCGGGTCTGCAAGTCCTCGATGGAACGCGCCTCCCGCTCCCCCGGCGGCAGTGTCGGGTCGGCAAGACCCCGCATCGCCGCCACCTGCGCCTGATATGGGGCGAGCAGCCGATTCGCGTCCTTGCCGGCAGCCAGATGAATGCAATCGCGCACGTCCAGCAACGCCTCGACCTCGTCGTCATACCGGCCGTGCGGTCGGTCGGCAAGCCATGACACAGTCAACGCGGAGACCAGCACCGAATCGCGCAGACCGCCTCGCGCCTCCTTGATGTCGGGCTGGTTCAGGTAGGCGAGTCGTCCGAACTCGTCCAGTCGCTTGCGCGCCGAATTCAGCAGTTCCGGCAGCCGCTTGCGGACCGCTCGACGCCAGCGTTCCAGAATCGACGTGGCCGTCGCCGAAATCAGCGCCGTATCGCCGGCGATCGGCTTGACATCCAGCCAGCCCATAGCGGCCGGCAGATCGGAATCGGTCACGGCCTCGCACTGCTGCCGCGTGCGCACCGACTGATCGAGGTCAAGGCCGCTGTCCCACAGGGGATACCACAGTTTGTTGGTCAGCTCATTGAGCTGTTGGTCGTTGATCGTATGTGGCTCATAGATGATGACCAGATCCAGGTCGGAGCTCGGGCCAATCTGCCCCCGTGCGAGCGACCCGACCGCGCCGAATCCGATGCCGGTGGACGGCACGTCGAACGGCACCGCGGCCACCGCGTCACTCCACAGGCGGCGCAGGCAATCCATGGCGAGCTCCGTTCGCGCCCGGCGCTTCGCGGAGCCACCCCGGTACACGCCGTCAGCATCCGGCTGGCTCATGTCCATGAACCGTTGCTTGAGATGATCGACCGCCGAACTCAAGACACACCACCTTCACCAAATTCCGCCCCGCAGGCGGGGGCTGTCGGTGGAGTCGGCGGGAGGTGGTCAAACCCACCCGGGTGCACAAGACCACCCTCAGTCTCGCTACGCGAGCCAGCTCCCGCCAGCGGGAGCAATTTCAATCCTTGCCCTCCGCCACCGGAGGCAAGGATGTCGATATATATATAAAGAGTCCCCGCATGGTCAGGTGACGGCGTGCGGGGACTTGTCTTACCGATAACCCGCGTCCGGCGGAAAGCGCCGAACCACGGGCCGCTTTCAGATCGCGGCGGAGCCGGTCTCGCCGGTACGCACGCGGGTCACGGAATCGAGCGGGGCGACCCACACCTTGCCGTCGCCGATCGTGCCGGAACCGGCAGACTTGACGATCACGCCGACCAGGGTCTCCGCGTCCGCGTCATCGGACAGCACCTCGACGCGAATCTTCGGAATCAGATCGACCGTGTATTCCGCCCCGCGGTACACCTCGGTGTGGCCACGCTGGCGGCCGTAACCGTTGGCTTCCGAGACCGTCAGACCGTGCACGCCCGCAGCGGCGAGCGCCTCCTTGACGTCATCGAGCTTATGGGGCTGAATGATGGCAGTGATGAGCTTCATCTCACCTCACCTCCTTGAGAACCGAGCTGGCAGTACCAGCAAAATCATAGGCACGTTCGCCCTGATCGGCCAGATCGATGCCGCCGACCTCCTGGGCTTCGGTCACACGCCAGCCGATGGTCTTCTCCAGCGCGAACGCGATAATCGCGGTCACCACGCCGGAGTACAGCATCGCGCACAGGGCGATGATGACCTGCACGGCCAGCTGGCGCCAGTCGCCGCCGGCGAGCAGACCAGTGCCCTCGCCGAAGAAGCCGATGAGCACGGTACCGGTCAAACCTCCGACACCATGCACGCCCACCACGTCGAGCGAATCGTCATAGCCGAGCTTGAACTTCAGGCCGCATGCGAAGCAGCACAGAACGCCGGCGATCGCGCCGATGACCATGGCCCACAACGGTGACACCACATCGGCCGCGGGGGTGATGGCAACCAGACCGGCGACGATACCCGAGGCCGCGCCGATAGCCGTGTAATGACCGGTGCGGATCCTCTCAGTGAAGCCCCAGGCGAGCATGGCAGCCGCGGTCGCCGCGGTCGTGCTCATCCACGCATAGCCAGCGGTGCCATTGGCCGCGAACGCCGAGCCGGCGTTGAAGCCGAACCAGCCGAACCACAGCAGGAACGCGCCCAGCATGACGAACGGCACGTTGTGCGGGCGAATCGGCTGCGTGCCGAAACCCTTGCGCTTGCCGATGATCAGCACGATGATAAGGGCCGCCATTGCGGCGTTGATGTGAACGACCGTGCCTCCTGCGAAATCATGCGCCGCGGCGCCGATCGCGGTGGAGATCGGGCCCTTTGCGCTCAGAAGGCCGTTGTTCCACACCATGTGCGCCATCGGCGCGTAGTCGAACGTGACCCACAGCGCCACGAACAGCATCCACGTGCTGTACTTCACGCGCTCGGCGATCGCGCCGCAGATCAGCGCCACGGTGATCATCGCGAACGTGACCTGGAACGACACGTCCACGCTGCTCGGGTACTTGTTGCCGTTCGCGGCAAGGCCGGCGGCCGTGTACTGACGGGTGCCGGCGTCGAACACCATCGTGTCCTTCAGCAGGAACCCGGTCGCAGGGTCACCGAAAATGCCGCCGATGCTGCTGCCGGCGTATGCGATCGACCAGCCCCACAGCGTCCATACGACCGCGGTGACCGACAGGGCCGCCGCCGACAGCATCAGCATGTTCAGCACGGCTTTGGCGCGCACCATACCGCCATAGAAGAACGCCACGCCAGGCGTCATGAGGAAAACCAAGGCTGCGGATGTGAGCATCCATGCGGTATTACCGGAGTCCATCGTTACCTTCCTCTCTTGTTCGTTCCCGCCGCCGCGCATCTTGACCGCGCGGGAAGCGGGTCGTTACCACTTCATCTGACATCCCCTGATAGGGGGAATCAACACAACGATATGCAACGCTCGCTGAGTTTTCAACACGTTACGGCACGTTACGCTCATGTAAAGCGCGATGACGCGGGTCTTGGCTTTCGGCCGGATTCCGGCGCAGGCAACGGTTCCGGAATGCAAAAGCCGGCTGTCCACGTTGTGGACTGCCGGCTTGCAGGGTTCATGTCCGACGGTTTGCGAACAACCTCACGCGAGAATGCCGTCGACGAATCCTTCCGGGTCGAAGGGCGCGAGATCGTCCGGCCCTTCGCCGAGGCCGACGAGCTTGACCGGCACGCCGAGCTCCTTCTGCACGGAGATGACAATGCCGCCCTTGGCGGAGCCGTCGAGCTTGGAGAGCACGACGCCGGTGAGGCCGATCGCCTCGGCGAACACCTTCGCCTGCGCCATGCCGTTCTGGCCGGTGGTGGCGTCGAGCACGAGCAGCACTTCGTCGACGGGCAGGTTCTTTTCGGTGACACGGCGAATCTTGCCGAGCTCGTCCATCAGGTTCGACTTGTTCTGCAGGCGGCCGGCGGTGTCGATGATGAGCACGTCGGCGTCGTCCTCCTTGGCGCGGGCCGCCGCCTCGAACGCGACCGATGCCGGGTCGGCGCCGTCCTTGTCGCTGCGCACGACGGGCACGTTGACGCGGGCGCCCCAGGTTTCGAGCTGGTCGGCTGCGGCGGCACGGAACGTATCGGCCGCGCCCATGACGACCTTCTTGTCTTCGGAGACGAACAGACGGGCCAGTTTGCCGGCCGTGGTGGTCTTGCCGGTGCCGTTGACGCCGACCATGATGATGACGCCGGGCTTGTGCGCGTCCGGCTTGTCGACGTTCAGACGGCGGTCGGTGTCGCGGCCGACCAGGTCGAGCAGGTTGTCGCGCAGCGTGGCGCGCACCTCGTCAGGGCTTGCCTTGCCGGTGATGCGCGCATCGCGGCGCAATTCGCCGACTAGCTGCTCGCTTGCTTCGGCACCGACGTCGGCCAGCAGCAGCGTGTCCTCGACATCCTCCCAATCGGATTCGGAGAGGTTGTCTTTGGTGAGGATGTTGAACAACGCCTTGCCGAACGGATTCGAGGACCTGGAAAGTTTCGCCTTGAGCCGCTGAATGCGCGAGCCGGATTTTTCCGGTACATCATATGCGGGAGCCGCCGGCTTGGCCGGGGCGGCCTGCGTCGGTTCGACCGGTTTACGCTCTTCCTCACTTCGAGGGGAGGCGGCTTCGCCCTCGGTTTCGGGAGCAGAGAGCTGCCTGTCAACTGTTGCGGCGACCGTCTCGGGTTCTTCACCCGCACGACCCGCCTGGCGCGGCGATGTTGCGGTTTCCGCCGGCCGGCCGACGACTTCGTTCTTACGCGACTTGCCGCGTACTACGCCCCACACAATGAGCAGGACGACAATCACCACTGCGGCGACGATGCCGATAATCAGATTCGTATCCATGGCTCCAGCCTAAAAACCGCAACGGACAGCTGCCGGAATACCACATACGTCGCATTGTTGCAGCCAAGTCGACGACTAATTGGGCTGCTGGCACAGACGCTGCCCCTGAGTCGTCCCTACATATCGAACCGGGGAAGACGCTGGTATAGGCAAATCTGCCACCAATGCATAAAGCGGCATACCAGACGGCACCGGATTGCCAGCGGTCCCATGATATTCAACATAGAACAAGTCGGGCAATGGCGCCCCACCCTCATCGTGGTAATACTCGCGACCGCCACCGAAAACACGTATCAAACAGGACACGCACGACACGATGTCATGGTTGTCGAACTCGCTCGCCATCATCGACGGGGCTACATACGTCTTCATGATCGACTCTCCTCAGCCGCACGGCCCTCGCACGACCTACCACGAAAACGTAGACCCGACAACATTTCGGGAGGTATAGGCGCTAGGCACCGCGACCACTACACTGGAGCTCATGGCCAATACTGCAAGAATGACGGCGCTGCAACGCCGCGAACAGCTCATCCGCGTGGGGCGAGCGTTGTTCGCATCCAAGGGGTTCGAGGCGGTGAGTGTCGAGGAGATCGCCGCGAACGCGAAGGTCAGCAAGCCGATCGTCTACGAGCATTTCGGCGGCAAGGAGGGACTGTACGCGGTAATCGTCGACCGTGAGATGCGCGAGCTGACCAATGCGCTCATCGAGGCGCTGTCCGACACCAAGGCGCACCCCCGCCAGATCGTGGAGCGCGCGGCACTCGCCCTGCTCACCTATATTGAGGAGAACTCCGAAGGCTTCCAGGTGCTCGTGCGCGACTCGCCGACCACCGACCCGGCCGGATCGTTCAACTCGCTGCTGGGCGACATCAGCCTGCGCGTGGAGGATCTGCTCACCGCCGCGTTCAAACGCCGGAAACTCTCCGCCAAGGGCGTGCCATACTATGCGCAGATGCTGGTCGGCATGACCGTATTCACCGGTCAATATTGGGCGGATCGGCCGAAGGTCAACAAGGAGCAGCTCGCCGCATACGTCGTCGACCTCGCATGGCACGGCCTGAGCCGGCTGGATTCCAAGCCGATCCTGCGGTTCGAGAGCCAGAAGGCGAAGCAGCTCGCAGCCAAGGAAGACAAAGAACGTCGAGACAAAGAGCGGAGCGAGACAACGGTCCCGGACGAGCCGGACGCTCCTGTCGAGACCGCCGAACCGGACGAACCGGCATACCTGCCCGCGAGCGCCGACTGATCATCAGAACCGCGCACAAGCCGGAAGCCCAAAAAACGGCGGAACGGACGACGGGACTTGCCTGAACGCCGCTTAGTGATAGCTTTGCTTGTAGAGGTTAGACTCGCTGCAACATCCGAGGCGACGTGTCGCACGTCATCCCCGCGACACCTGTATAACGAGGAACTATGGAACAATCGTCGAAAACACTCACCTTCGTGGTGCCCGCCTACAACATGGAAACGTATCTGGAGCGCTGCGTGGAGTCGCTGCTCTCCGCGACGGACAACAGCGACATCGAAGTGTTGATCGTCGATGACGGATCCTCGGACGGCACCCCGGAACTTGCCGACATGTACGAGCGGCGCTGGCCCGGCAACGTGCGGGCAATCCACCAGGTCAACAAGGGCCACGGCGGCGCGGTCAACACCGGCATCGCCAACGCGACCGGCATGTATGTCAAGGTCGTGGACGCCGACGACTGGGTGGATATGCCCTCCATCGACACGCTCATGGGCACGCTGCGGGTGCAGCGCGTCGCCACGGATCCGGTCGACATGATCGTCACCAATTACGTGTACGACAAGGTGGGCAAGCGCGTCAAGCACACAGTGAACTTCCGTCATGCGATGGCGGCCAACACCGTGCTCGGCTGGGACGATCTCGGCTGCTTCGGCGTCGCCGAATACATACTGATGCACGCTCTGATCTACCGCACCCAGGTGGTGCGCGACTCCGGCATGCAGCTGCCCGAGCACACGTTCTACGTCGATTTCATCTACGCATACCAGCCGTTCCCGTGGGTCAAGTCGATGCTGTACATGGACATCCCGTTCTACCACTACTTCATCGGGCGCGAGGGGCAGAGCGTACAGACCGACGTGATGATCCGCCGCGTCGCGCAGCTGCGGCTCGTCAACCAGCGCATGGTGGAGGCCACTCCCGAACCGGGAACCGTGCCGGACGGCCTATACCGTTATATGATTCATTTCCTCGCGATCGAAAGCTCGGTCACGTCGGTGTTCCTGATCCTGTCGAAAGACAAGGCAAACTACCGTCTCAAGGACGAACTGTGGGCGGACATCGACAAGGCGTCGCCGGCCATCGGGCGTGACGTGCGGCGCAAGCTGGTGTCGCGCGCGCTGAACCTGCGTGGGTCTGTCGGGCGCTGGGTGATCCGACGCGGCTATGTCGTCGCAGAGAAGGTCGTCGGCTTCAACTGACGTGCCGCGCGGCGGGGCTGCCAGCTGATATTCGCCCCTCTATCACCGATCAGGAGAACATCCATGATGCAATTCACCATGTCCGGAACCATGCTGCGCTTCGATGAGACGACGCTGCGGTTCTCATTCAGCCGCGACGGTGCGACCTGGAGCGGCTGCGACGGCATAGAGCCGCAGCTGACGCGCGAGGATCGTTCATTCTCGTTCGCCGGCGCCGCTACCGTCACGCATGAGCGGATCGAGACCGGCACCGGAGTCGGCGTGCGCAGCGTGTTCGCCGGGTTCGCGGGTGCGGATTACGCTTTTGAGACGTATATCTGGATCGAGCGGTCGAGCGGCGACGTGCTATGCGAATGGGTGCCACTGCGCGAGTGTGGGGCCGAGCCGCGCATCGACAGGGTGCTTTGGCCTGCGCCGCTGTCCTTCGACCATGCGGACGCGCATGACGTGACGCTCATCACCCACGAGCAGGGCGTGATGATACCGAATAACTGGCCTACCGAGGTCGGCACTGATGCGGTCTCCTTCGGCGGGCGGTTCGAGACTGCGGGCGGGTACATGCCCTGGTTCGCGCAGTTGCGCAGCGACGGGCATGCGTACATCGCCATCTGCGAGACGCCATGGAACGCAGGATATGACATCGACCATCCGGCCGGCGGACCGTACACGCACGTCGGAATGTGGTTCGAGCCAAGTCTCGGCCGCATGGATTACCGTCGTGTCGTGCGATATCGTCTCCTCGACCACGCCGACCATACCGCCGTCTGCAAGACGTACCGCGCTTACGTCAACGAACGCGGCCGGCTGCGCACGCTGGCGGAGAAGGCGGCGCGCAACCCGTCGGTGCGTGACCTGCTCGGCCGTTCATGGGTGCATGTCGGCATCAAGACGAAGGTTCAGCCGGACTCGTCGTTCTATGATCCCGCGCAGCCCGGCAAGAATGATTCGCTCGTCACGTTCGCGCAGCGCGAACGGCAGATGCGCACGCTGCACGAAATGGGTGCCGGGCGGCTGTACCTGCATCTGGACGGCTGGGCGCAGCCCGGCTACGACAACGGCCATCCCGACTATCTGCCCGCATGCCGCGAGGCCGGCGGCTGGAAGGGCATGAAATCGCTGGTCGACGCCTGTCATGAGCAGGGAGACCTGTTCGGCACGCATGACCAATACCGCGACTATTACTTCGCCGCGCGCACGTTCGACCCGCGCAATGCGATCCGACTGGCGGACGGCACGATGCCCGAGCACGCGATGTGGGCCGGCGGGCGCCAAACGTACCTGTGCGCCGAGCTTGCGCCGGATTACGTGCGCCGCAACTTCAGTGAGATCGCCACGCACGGCATCGCGCTGGACTGCGCGTATCTGGACGTGTTCACCTGCAATGAAGGCGACGAATGCTCGCATCCCGAGCACCGCATGACCCGCCGCGGATGCTACGAGCGCCGCGCCGAATGCTTCGAATACCTGCTGGCGCACGGCATTCTCACCTCGTCTGAGGAGGTGTCCGACTGGGCGGTGCCGAGCCTGGTGTTCTGCCATTACGCGCCGTACGACTTCCAGATGCGCTCCCCCGACGCGCCTCGGCACGGCATCCCGGTGCCGTTGTACAACCTCGTCTACCATGACTGCGTGATCCAGCCGTGGATGATGGATCGGGTGGCCGGTGGCGACGACTACATGCTGTACGCGCTGCTCAACGGCGGTGCGCCGTACCTGATCCGTGACGCCGCATATGCCGGCATGGACGGTGATATGAATGCCGCACTGCGCGCCCGTACCGAGAACGACATCGAGCGGTGTGCGGTCGTGGCCGGGCTGCACCGGCGCGTCGGCATGCAGGAGCTCGTGCGGCATGACCTTGTCGGCGGCGACCCGCTGGTGCAGCGCTCGGTCTTCGCCGACGGCACCGCCGTGACGTGTGATTTCCACGCGCAGACGTATGAGATAGCAGCGAACGGTTCTCATTAAGAAAGGTGCGAGGATTCCGCACATTTTCGAACAAGCGAACATTGCGTAGAAAGCCCGGAATTCCGGGCTTTCTGCTGTTTTCATGTTCGTTTTCCCCGTCACACGGACTCGCACCTTTCTTATTGAGAACCGTTCGCTGCGACAAGGGAGCAAGCCCTCAGACCCACCTATCGGACATGGCGAACGAGTTGCGCATCAGGTTGCTCGACGTATACAGCACGTTATCGAGCAGCTTATGGGTCAGATCCTGCAGACGCCCGGCCATCGTCTCGTTCGCAGCCATGAGCGCCGCGCGGATGTCCCCGGCTTCGGCATCGACGAGCGCCGCATCCGTTTCTTCGACAAGCCGGCGCCCGAACGCCCGCACCTGCTCGCCATAGTATTCGATCGCGTTGCGCGTCTCGTACCAATGCGCGTCGGCAATTACGGCGATCAGACGGTTCGTCCAGTACAGGTTGTCGGTGGAGACCTCGGGCGTGGTGTCGCGCAGATACGCCGGAGTGTCGTCCACGTTCGCATAAAAAGGTGCGACCGCCGTGAACGGGCCGGAGCCGAAGGCGATCCACATCACCGCCGCCGCTGCGGCCGGCACGTCGTGCCGCAGTTCGATCGCGACCATGTGACCAGTGCGGTTGATGCCGATCGGACGGTAGCGATGCCGGCTTTCCGGTGTACCGAGCGTTCCGTACGGGTCAAAAGGCGTGCCTTCGAAATGCGACGACATCAGAAAGTCGATGTCCTCGACCGTCACCTTGTTCTCCGGCGCCCGGCACCACGGGATGTCGTCGGAGGTCGGCGTGTAGCGGGCCGCGGGCGAATCCCAATCCTCGCTCGGGTTCAGGTGACGTTGCATGTACCAGGCGCGCGGCGTGTTGTAGATATGGTCCTTGACGGTGCTGGTGCCGAACACCACACGCGGGTTGATGTGGTCCGGCAGCACGGCGGCGACGCCGAAACCGGCACCCTGCGCGGGCCGCATGGCACGGCCCAGATGGTGCCGATCGATGAATTCGCGCAGGTCCGCGCTGCACATGAAGAACCGCCGCTCGCCGAACGCGTCGGAGAAGTCGAAGTCGTCGATGCCCAGCTGGTTGGGGATCGTCGCATAGCAGTCGTCGGGCACACGGCGCGCAATCCAGTGGTGCCCACCGATTGTCTCGACATACCAGATCTCGTCCACGTCGGAAATGATCACGCCGTTCGACTCATAGGTGCCGTACCGTTCCAGCAGCTCGCCGAGCCGTTCCACACCCTCGCGGGCCGAAGAGACATACGGCAGCACCAGCGTGATGATGTCCTCCTCACCGATACCGCCGGGGGTCTCCGGCCGATAGCCGGCCTCTCCCGGCACGCCTTCGGCTGGCCTGAGCTCGACCAGCGGGTCGGCGGCGAGCACGCGCTCGTTCACCGCGATGGTTTCGGTGGCGCTCATCGCCACGTTGCGCTCGCTTGCGCCGGCCTCGGCGAGCACGCCTCGGTTCGGCAGCACGTTCGGCGCGATGGTGTAGCGGCACGGGTCGTCCGGCAGGTCGATCTCGACATGGCTGAGCGTGCTGCGGTAGTGGCGCGGCTGGTCCGTCGGCGCCACGGCCACGAGCCGCTTGGGATCGTAGCGGCCGGAGCCGGAATCATCGTTGCGGGCGATGATCGTCGCGCCGCTGCAGCTGGCTGATTTTCCGATAAGCAATGTGGTGCATGACATGCCGACCACTGTAGGAGCCGGCCTCACCATCGCGCATCAACGGGACGGCTGCGGCAGAAAAAATACTACGGAAGGCCAAATATTATGTCATCTCAGCCAAATACGCAGGGTTTCACACGAATTTTTCAGGTAAACCACATGACTTGCCCCGAAACATGCGTTTATATAGTAATCACGACCGCAAGGCCGCAATAACTGAACCCCTTCTTCTCTTCTCTCTCAAGCCCGGCTTCCCCGCCGGGCTTTCTCTTTTTCCGCGCCCCTCCATCGCGGTGTCGCACTTCACCAAAACACGGGTTGAAATAGCCGTTCTTGATAATTCCCCGTGTCAAATCG
>ERZ1031347.48-NODE-48-length-58631-cov-19.841693_pt1 | contig 58631 bp, 51 predicted proteins | sample MGYA00517106_ERZ1031347 | MGnify/ENA primary metagenome ERZ1031347 (study PRJEB33719, sample SAMN04261392) | wastewater metagenome | biome: periurban shantytown; feature: human; material: feces | host: Homo sapiens | place: Peru: Lima | collected 2012-07-19 ...
CGATGGAGTTGTCGTTGTGGCTCTCGGCGGCGTAGTGCACGATGGCGTCGTGGCCGGGGACCAGCCCGTCGAGCAGGGCGCTGTCGCAGATGTCGCCCACCACGAGCTCCACGCGGTCGGCGGGAAGCCCCGCGATGTTCTCGCGGTTGCCCGCGTAGGTGAGCTTGTCGAGCACCGTGACGTGGACCTCGGGGTGGTTCTTCACCACGTAGTGCACGAAGTTTGACCCGATGAAGCCGCAGCCGCCGGTGACGATGATGTTCTTAGGTTCGAAGTTCTCGGACAAGGTGGTTCTCCCCTATTCCTAGTAGTCGATGTTCCTGGAGTTGATGGCGCCGGCGGCGACCTGCTTCAGGTGCCCGCCGTAGACGGACTTGCCGTAGGCCTCGGCGGCCGCCTCGAGGGCCGGCGTGTCGATCCAGCCGTTCTCCCAGGCGATCTCCTCGGGCACGGACACGGGCAGGTCCTGGGCGCGCTCCACGGAGCGCACGAACTCGGAGGCCTCGTAGAGGGACTCCATGGTGCCGGTGTCCAGCCAGGCGTAGCCGCGGCCGAGGGTCACCACGGAGAGTGACCCGTCGTCCAGGTACATCTGGTTGAGGGTGGTGATCTCCAACTCGCCGCGGGCGGAGGGCTGGACCTTCTTCGCCATCTCGGTCACGCGGCCGTCGTAGAAGTACAGGCCGGTGACGGCGTAGGAGCTCTTGGGGTTTACCGGCTTCTCCTCGATGGAGACGGCGTTGAAATCCTTATCGAACTCCACCACGCCGAAGCGCTCGGGGTCGTCCACGTGGTAGCCGAACACGGTGGCGCCGCCCTCGCGCTCGGCGGCCTCCACGGCGCGCTTGAGGTGCCGCGACAGGCCGTTGCCGTAGAAGATGTTGTCGCCCAGAACGAGCGCGCAGGGCTCGCCGGCGATGAACTCCTCGCCGATGATGAAGGCCTGCGCCAGGCCGTCGGGAGAGGGCTGCTCGGCGTAGGAGAGGTTCACGCCGAAGCGGGAGCCGTCGCCCAGCAGGCGCTGGAAGTTGGGCAGGTCGGCGGGGGTGGAGATGACCAGGATGTCGCGGATGCCCGCCAGCATGAGGGTGGACAGCGGGTAGTAGATCATGGGCTTGTCGTAGACCGGCAGCAGCTGCTTGCTGGTTACGAGCGTGAGCGGGTACAGGCGCGTGCCCGAGCCGCCGGCGAGGATGATGCCCTTCATAGGTTAGACCTCCAGAGTTGGGCGTACACAGTTACTTTAAGTATACGCGAGAGGGCACGCAAGCTGTAGAGCTGCACAAAAGAAGGACGGAGAGAGCCAAGCATGCAGCCCCTTTGGTTCACGTCCTTACGAACAACAAGACTCCAATCATTTGGACCATATTTTGTCCACCGCGCTCGGCCAGTTTTCAAGGGCGAAGAACAGGCACGTATTGCAGACATACACTCTTCCGCTGTCTGCTAACTGTCGGTTTTGATATACAAGCAGCTCAAAGAGCGAGCATTCAAAATAAGCGTCAGACAACACAGGGGCTCGCTCGCGAAGCACTGAATCCTCGAAGGAGAGATCTTGAAGGATGTACTGCGTTTTCGCCACGTTCATACCGATGATGCCAGCCATGTCGAGCGGTCCCACCTGTTCAGGACTATCGAATAGGGCCCTCCTCTCGTTCACAGATGCTTTGTAAGACCGCTCAACAAGACCATCAACCTCAACGACACTCGAGAGATAATCCTCATCGCCAACGAACTTGAGATGCCTTTCAGCTAGCAAGGAGCGAAGATGGACGTCCTCATAATCACCGTCGTACTCCTCGTCTATGACCCTCAAGAGCTCATGAATATTCGTGCAAAACGAGACGAACGCGTAGTCACTATTTTATTGAGAAGTTCGAGGAACCTGCCCAGCGGTCGAGGTTCGCCCTTCTCCCCTCGACGATCAGGAGAATCTTGCGCGGTGAAGAATGGCCCATCACACGTCGAACTCCCCATTGCGATGCAGCTTTTCAATATTATGGGCAACGCGTAGCTCCCTATCCGTAAGGCTCGATAGCTGCCTAAGTTCCCCCATCCTCGTAAAGCTGTAGATGCAATCTGGACGCATGATGCCGTTCTTAAGCAGGCTCGTATTGTGGGTAGCGGACACAAACTGACACGAATCGGATTCACCAAAGTAACGAAGGAGTTCTTCAGCAAGCTCAAAGTGGCAATTTGCATCGAATTCATCGAGAAACAACAGTTTTGATTTCTCGCCAAGTTCAAGACGATGAAACAGCGTTACGAGCGTCTTAGTGCCATTGGAACAAGCGCGCGAGAAGGGAATGTCACGAACTTTGTGTTGCACATATATCACGCTATGGCCATCGGGCATTTCGCGCTCAACAAGGGGTTCGCGAATTCCGAAGCGGCAAAGAAACTCTGCCAGATGATCAACCTCGTGGGATTCCGCTATCCCGTCAAGAATCATCGAAAAGCCCTCAGCTATCCTACGGTCAAATCCGACAGTGCCCATGTTCACAGCGAAGTCTCGCAGCATGCCGGCAGCACCCAAGCGACTCTTGGGGACATTGCTCGTCACATAGGATACGGCACCTGAATACCCATTGCAGTCAGAAATGAGCTATTCGATACCCCGTTGATGCATTTCCCCGGTGTCGGATACGATGCAAGCAAGCCCGAAAGGGCCGCCGATCGGGCGCCCGCGTACGGCCGTCTGCCCCTGCCCCGAAGAGGGCCGGGGGGGTGTTGCCGGCGCGGGCGTCGCCGTTTCAGACGACTGATAGGAAACTGCCGGACCTCAGGGAAGATGGCCACGGCCAGGTAATGTGGGTGTCGCGGGAAACGGCTTCCGATCGACCGACGATTGGAGGATACCATGGCTGACGATAGCGATCGACATGTCGTCGTTCCCCGACCACGACCACCTGGCCTCGTACTGCGGCATCGCCCCGAGGAACCGCAGGTCCGGGACCTCGATAGCGTCGGTGGCGGCGTCGAGGCAGGGAAACAAGAGGCTGAAGAACCTGCTCATATTCTCATGCAACTCGCTGACGAGGAGCGCGAACAGGTTCGGCGAGTACTACCGCGCGTGCAGGGGCCGCGGGATGTGCCACGGCGAGGCGCTGAAGGCGGTCGCGAGGAAGAGGCTGAAGGTGATCTACGCGGTCATGCGGGACAAGGCCCCCTACGCGGCCTAGCCCCGCAAAAATGGAAGAGAGCTGCCGCGCCGATGGGCTGGCGCCAGCATGGAGAGAATCTAGGCCGCTCAACGGAGAAAACCGTTGACAAAACTATAGGAACACCCCCCCCCGCTGGCACTGCAGTCAGCAGGGGACGGTGCTCACGTCGCGAAATACTCAACCTCGCGACTCCAGCGGTCGAGGGAACTCATTTCACCTTCATTTTCAGCATTTGAAAAGCAAGGGAAATGACGAAGACGTACATTAAGCGAATGAGAGCTGCCAACTATCAACGCAGCTCGGCGGCGCTCGGCTACAATTAGCATTGCACTGCAACCATTCACAGAGGAGTTCCCGTGCCTTCCAACCCGGACATTTCGGTAATAATTCCCGTGTACAACCCCGGTCCACACTTTGATGAGTGCATTGAATCGGTTCTGTCTCAAGCCGGCTGCTCCCTTGAAGCGATCTTTGTAGACGACGGCTCCACCGACGACTCCCCCGCCATTCTTGACGAGCTTGCCCAAGGCGACTCTCGCATTCGAGTCTTCCACCAGGAGAACCAGGGGGCTGGTCCCGCTAGAAACCTTGGAATTGAGCATGCCGCGGGTGAGTACATTGCGTTCATGGATTCAGACGACTACTACCCGACCGATCATGCGCTTTCCGATTTGTTGACCGCTGCCAGAGACAAAGACGCCACCATCTGCGGCGGGTCCATGGCACTTCTAAACCAGGAAACGGGAACGTTCATTGACGCGTTTGCAGACGACGAGCTCTACGTGTTCGACCACGAAGGCTGGCGCAACTACGCAGACGACCAGATGGACTACGGCTACCAACGGTATATTTTCCGAAAAGACCTATTTGAAGATACAGCCCTGCGCTTCCCAGCTCGACGTTGGTATGAGGACCCCCTCTTTTTCGTACCCGCGATGTACAAAGCCCAGCGCTACTATGTGTTGTCGGATGCAACATATATTTACCGCATCGCACACAAGCAGACCAACTGGACCCCACGCCTCGCCTGCGACCTACTGAAAGGTTCCATGGAGAACTACCGCTTCGCACACGAACACGGCTTCATCAAGCTTGAAGACACAATCATGCATCGTCTGGCCACTGTCGACTGCCCACATGTCGTGTTCAACATCACGGATGAAGAAGTAATCAAATGCCTCGGCGACTTCCAAGCAATGCTCAACGATCTTGATAAAGACGAAGTTGTCCCCAGTCTTCGCGAACTCGGCAAGAGGTCGGAATACTTAGACGTTGTAGTTCAGGAGCTCGTTGATGAACGTGCGAACACGGTGAAACTAAAACAAGAATTGGCCCAGGCCCACGCTGCCTATGACAAACTGAAGAATCGACACGAAGTCGCCCTCGTAAGGCTCGCACGTAGAGTAAGCATGTCGGGGTTCTACCGAAGACTTCAAAGCGTAGCGCACTTCTTTTTGAAGCACCAATAGAAAGGGCATGGCGACCAATCGGGGTCGCCATGCCCGAAAAGCGTGACTTTTAACTACCGAAATAGCTTTCGACCCACACGGAGCAAAAGTCTTCCAACGCGGCTCGGTAAACAGGAGGCGTAAAGCCTTCGCACCCTTTCCGCTTGGATTTCGGCGAACTCATCCGCACGAACTAGGGCGCACAGGGACTTGCATGCATCCCCGCAAGAGAGCAAGGATGAACGAAGCAAAGGTTCAAAGACCTTCGAATCGGATTCAGGAAGCCCTGGAAGGTTTGCCTCCGCCGCTTGGAGAGTCGAAAGAATGTAAGAAGAGAAATACCCCTCCCCTTTCGAGAATGCGAATTCGAGATCGTCAACCGAGCAGGGAAAGACAGCTCCATCGTTTGAGAACATGGGGGCAACGCTCGCAGATACGCCCCCATTGGAAGATCCCGTCTCGAGCATCACCGTATCGTGGGGCTGCACCTTAATCCACGGCAGGAATTTGGTACCAAGTCGGTATTCCCTTGTGCCGCGGCACTCCTCCTCAACGGCTACCACGTAATCTCGCTTAAGATCGCGAAGGTCTTCGTACAGCCATCTCTTCGAAGAAATGAAATTGCGAACCATCGCAATACCAGAGTACAAGCGAGACCCTTCTTCACTCAACGTAACGTCGGAAAATCCGTCCGAAGGAAACAAGCTTGGCAAAAAGACCTTGTTGCAAAGATTTCCAACTTCATTCCAAGAGCGGAAGAATCGAACAGAGTACGAAATACCCGCTCGATCCAGAGCAGCAAGCTCGTCGTCAACAATGGGACGATACGGATCGATGAAGCCCGTCCTGGTCCATCCGCAGGTGGTTACAATCACCTCACGAGACTTGGCATATTTCTTCTTCAGCTTTTCCTGGGCGACATAATATGAATCATCACGATTGCCCCCAGACAGATGAAGCACCGACGCGGGCAGAACCATTACGCTAGCGTCTGCATCCTGGACCTGAAGCGAGAGATCTACGGCATAAAAGTGCCAGCCGTTGCACGTCTCCTCATCAAAATGCACCTTAGAGAACAAATCCTTATGGCAACCGAATAGGCACTCATCCAGGGTGGAGACCATTGTTGGGGACTCCGCAGTATGGTGGCGCCAAAGCTTGGAGCCCTGGTACATACCAGAAACCATTTTGCGGCAGTATCCACCCTCAGTCTCGACTGCACCCGCAACGCCAACGAGCAAATCATGATTCTCACGGACTTTCTCGATGAACTCCGAGATAAAAGAGCCGTCCAAAAAGACAATATCCTGATGCGAAAAGAGGACCACATCAGACTCGGCAACATCAACGGCATGATTATAAGCCGCCGCTGCGGAAGACCAAGCGCGCTCCCTATTGTCCATCGCAATCAGCTGGACCCTGAACGGAAGATCTTCGACGGAATGGCGGAAGCGTTCAAACTGCTCGAGCTTGTTATACACGCATGCAATTGAAAGGTCGTAAGCCATTTACTCCCCCAGATACACCGAAGCAATCTCATCTTCAAAACGAGACCAATCACGAGATTGGGCCGTCTTAATACCACCAGAAATGAGATGGTCACGAAGTGCTTCGTCTTCGACCAGAGATTCAATCATAGCTGCTGCCTTGCCCTCTGCTCCATGGTTAATAAGCAAGCAGTTTTCCCCGTTTACAAGGTACTCGGCGTTACCGGGGTTCGAAATGGCAACTGCAATACCACCGGTCGCCATCATCTCAAGCGGAGGATAGGAAAAGCTCTCCAGCAGACTCGTCTTCAGGAGAATATGACAGTCCTCGTAGACGGAATGTATCTCCTCGCTCGGAATGGCATGGAGAAACCTATCCACGCGATAAAAGCTCTTAGGTTCACCGTTGTAGGAAAGATACCAAACCTCATATTTTTTGGGATCAAGCTTGTCAACGATACGGAACGCCTCGTCGACGTTCTTGTAGTCAACCTTGCAATCGCCCTCGATCAGAATGCGAACCTTGCCGGAATACTCGCGCTCCTTCACGCTATAGCGCTCAACGTCCATTCCGTTCTTTACGCAACGTGCCGATACCCCGTAATCCCTCTTAAGCCATTTCTGACACCAGGGAGACATGGTAAAGACGTCAAGGCCCGACAAGTAGGTTGCAGACGCAGCAACACGATGCCAGTCAAGAGGATGATAGAAACCGGGCTCGTAACCCTGAACGAAATACAGGCGATGGTCGGCTTTCCTATAACGCTCAACAAACTGAGCCGTTTCCCAGAAAGTCGCGACAAGACGCTGAAAAGTTCCGTCAATAGGACAGTCGTCAATAGCGGCAGGAAGAACACGTCGATTAATAACTGGAATGCGACACCCCTGCACCTCGACCCAACGATCTTCGCCCATGCCATCAATAATTGTTACATCGATACCCCTGTGCTGAAGAATCGCAGCGTGACGCAAGGTCACGATATTGCCCCCACTAATACTCAAAGAAGGGACCGCGAAGGCGATGTTGGAAGGCATTACATCGTTAATGAAATTGACCAGCGACAAACCGGCATTTAGCGTCGTACGATGAGCGGAGCATTCCTCGTACGCCTTCTCGGCAAGCACCCTCCTCCTCGTGGCATCGTCGATGAGGTTGATGAGAGCATCGTGCCACTGTTCCGTCGTAGAGCACAGGATTCCAGTCTCGCCATCGATAATCTCGCTTGCGAAAGCCCCAACATTACTCGCAACGGTCGGAACCTTAACGAGACTTGCCTCGACCCACTTATTCTCAGATTTTGCGCGATTGAACACGGAATCTGCCAGCGGTGCAATGTTGATGTCTACCTTCGAGATGAGCTTGGGCAGGCGGCGCCAGTCACAGAACGGGAAGGCTTCAACCCTGTCCGCCATCCCAGACAAGGCATCAGGAATCGTCAGCTCACCCACAATGCACAGTGTAACCTCAGGACGCTCCTGCATTACACGCGCAAGAGCAGGGAGCACGAGTTCGAAGTCGTCATTATGAGAGATGCTGCCTGAAAAATAGCCAATGCGGAGCCTACCATCGCGAGGCTCGTGAGCCTTCTTCCAAGCACGCCTTTCGCGCTTAGTCACAGCGTCGACAGAGACGTTCGGGAACACGTCGCGCTCACGCACGGCCTTATTACAGAAGTTGAGCATCTCTTCGGACGCAACGTTCCTGTTAATGCATACCTTCGGCAAATAGTTCTTGAGCTCGTTGGCCATGCCTTCGGTAGTGGTGATAACGCCATCGCACATGAGCATGGTCTTTTGCATTGCGCGAACACCGTCGTCGTAACCGCGCTTCTGCTCTTCGGTGAAAGTCGACAGGAACGGAATGAGGTCAGTGTACTTCGTATCGATAACAAGATCGTCGATATCGTAAAGGACAGTCTTGCCCAGAGACTTGGCAAGAGCAATAAAACGCCCAATTTCCTCAGAGTAGGGGCAACGGAAAATCACGAATACATGCGCCGTGCGAACCCAGTCCTCGTTGACATCCCACGCCTCAACCTTCCGAGCGCTCACACCATGTGAAATAAGCTGTTCAATCTGATGATCGACGCGATAGCGAATGGGGTGAGGGACGGAATAGGCGCAGCCGTTGACGAACAGGACGTCTGTAAAGACATCCAAAGGGTCAACAGCTTCGGCATCCGCCTTCCGACCAGGCACGTGGAAGCGTGACATGCGAACCTTTACCCTATCAGTAAAGGCATAGATACCATCCTCATCAAGAAGCGTTACCGCGTTACCGCAAAGCTGCTTAATCCTAGAAATGCTCGGCATACAACCCCTTCAGTCTAGAGGTAAAAAGTAATGATTGGAACCATATTAATGGAGAAGATTGCGACCAACAACGCCGCAGACGTAATGAGCACGTGACCCTCCGAACGCTTCTTGCCCGGACGAAGCATGCAGAACAAGGGAAGCAAGACAAGCGGGAAGAGATACCGTCCCTGAATTCCAAGAATGTAATCAGTGACTTTATCGACCTCAAGGCTCCACCCACGCATAGTCAAAACCAGCAGCAACAGGTTTACCAAGCAGAGAACGCAAACAAATACCTTATCAACGCCGCGAACGAGTACGCTACAGTCTTCATCGCTATAGAACAGCACCACTACCTGAAGAACCAAATAGACATACACGCAAGGGGTCCAGGTAGCCAGATTAAGCGACGCGAGAAATTGACCAAGGTACGAATCGATCCAGAACGGACCAACAATCCAGATGGAGTTAGCCAAGATGCGCGCGCATTCTGTGGGAGAGCGCATAAGCTCAAATGAAGCTGGGAAAAGGGAACCGTGATAAAACACGACAATCAAAGCCGCAAGCGCGCAGCAAACTAAGAAGATACCGAGGTAAGCCGCAAGAAGCCTCTTGCCTGACAACCTCCTATTAAGGAAAACAAGCCACAGTAGAGCTAAGGGAGCAAACATCATTTTCGCCAAAGCCATCACAACCGTAAGAGCGGAGAAAATAAGCCATTCTTTCCTTGCAATCTCTTTCTGAGAATTCAACTTAAGGAAGTACACAACAAAGGCAACTGCAGCGATATTCACCAATACATCCGCAGACAAAGAAGCTTCTTGCTGGATCAACATCGGATTAAGAAGAAACACCATCAGCGCGATTTTTCCACACGGAAGCAAGCGGATGATGTAATACCCCGCGGCGCAGAACAGCACACCATTGACCAGGCGCGCGATGACAACTGCAACCATCGCGTTCACGTTCAATATGCGCAAAACCGAGATAACCATAGCCGGGATCGCGTACAGCCCATCCGCATATGCCACATATCGATCGTATGTAATCATCGTGCCCCATGAATTTGGGGTCGTAATTGCCACAAAAAGATTGCTGTAATTCTGCGGCAAGGAGTCGGGATCAAGTACCTTCGGCACAAGGAAACTACCTGAATGGCGACCGAACAAATCGAGCGCTTGGGCAATATGCGCGGACTCATCAGGCACGGTGCCGGGAATGATAAACAACCCCAGAGCCAGAACGGCAGGGATCGATATGAGCAAAAAGACTTTCTGGACATCCCCCGAAAAACGACGAACCAGAAACGCAAATTCACAAAGGAGGCAGGCGAGCAGAAGCGCAGGAAAAACCATGGAGATTTTCCCAGTCAGCCCAGCCTTGTATTCCAGAATAGTCACGAACAGAATCGCGAGAGCCAACAACGCAGTCGCGAAATACGTAAACAGAAGCAACCAGTCTCGCCTGGCGTCGTCCGTTTTCACGTTTACGGTCGCATGTGCCCCGGGAATTATTGTCGCACTCATTTTTCAAATCTCATTTCCAATAGGGGCCATATACGATCGTGCCCATGTCTGGCCGAGGGCTACCGATTGGCGCTCTGACGCACCTCTTTTTCCACGATAGCCAGTCTCTGCGTAAGGTTCTTTGTGCTCACCGCTTGCTTAGTTGCAACCACACTCAACCATGAGCGAAAAGGCAAGCAATAAAACAGGCCAAAGAAGAACAAAAGCTGTGACAAAAAAATGGTGTAAGCCCCTCCAAGGCCGTCGTCGATTGATATCCTATGCGACCTTACTGTTGGTGTCAACGGCTAACTGAACACCGGGGCGTGCGGCGGAAACCCGGTGGAAATCGGTGGAAATCCTGAACCGTGTTCCTACGCTACAAGACCTAGGCTTCTTCGGTACTGCATCGGGCTCATATGCCCCAGGTCGCTCTTGCGGCGCTTGTCGCGGTACCAGACCAGATAGGCGTCCAGCATCTCCACGAACTCCCCCACGCTTGCATCGTCCCAGCCCCTTCCGCAGAAGGACTCCACCTTCAGCCTGCCGAAGAACCCCTTCCCCGCCCTTGAATTGTCGGATGAGCACCCCCTTCTCGACATCCAGCGCACGAGGCCGCGCTCGTCGTAGATGCACAATCAGACCGGGCCACCGGTAATGGCCGCCACGGCCCGAGTGCACGCGGGGACGCTTCCCGTCCCCGAGCTGGGCGCATACCCGCAGGAACGAGGGGTTGGCAAGCTACGCGCTCGGGGACGTGCCGATGGACGAGCCGATGGACATTCCGTCGAAGCAGTCGATCACCGGCGAGAGGTGGCACTTGCCAGCGGGGATGCGGAACTCCGCGATGTCGGTGACCCACAGCCCGTTTGGCTTGTCGGCCGCGAAGCGGTGCCTGTCCCTCTCGTCCGGGCAGGTGTTCTCGGGCGCCTCGGAGACCTCGCCCGCGTACGATTCGAACCCGTGCTTCCTCCGCGGCGCGCAGACGACCGGCCCACGCTCCCCCATGCTCTTGCTCACGATCCACTCGCCGGCATCGAAGCCGGGAATGTCGTTCACCTCCGACAGCAGGCGTCGGTAGCCGTAGGCGCCGCCGCTCTCCTCGAGCGCGGCGGCGACGGCCTCTCGGATATTTGTGTCAACGGCTAACTGAACACTATAGCACGCTCAAATCGAGCACTTCGGCAGACATGCCGCGTTAACCTACTCTCCCGCCTTGCCGAGTATGAGCGAGGCCTCCATGCAGTGGCTGGCCCCGTTGAACTCGATTCACGGAGATGTCGAGCAGGAACTCGTACGCGGCGCGCTTGGTTATGCCCGTCGGCAGGGACTTCGCCCTTATGACGGTCATGGCGGGCGAACCCGCTCACCTTCCCTGCAACGGTCCTCCAGGTCCCCACCGGACCTCCAGTGCCTGGCGACCGTCTTCCGGTCCATGCCGTAACTTCTCGCTATCTCGCTGAAGTTCGGCGTGGTCCCGGACTGGCGGTACATGTTCAGTTCGCCCATCAGATTCCTCTCCATCCGTGCTCCCATAGGTCGGTCCGACCTTGATGGAAGCGTATCCAAGCTCATGGTGGTGGGGTGGTCGGTGACGCCGTTGGATAATTTGAGGTAGCGCGAATGGGCGTTGGCGCCCCGGTGTTCACTTTAGCCTTGACAGAAACATCGTGGGCTGGGCACTGAACGACAACATGCACACCCGGCTCGTGATATCGGCGTTGGAGACGGCCAAGGGGCGCGGGTACGTGGCCGAGAACGCCGTCTTCCACATCGATCGCGGAAGCCGGTACACCTCGAAGTCGTTCGCCGGCTGGACCGAAGTAAACGACGTGAGGCTGTCGTGCAGCCGCACCGGCAACTGCCACGACGACGCGGTCGCGGAGTCTTTTTTCTCTTCGTTAAAAAAGAGATGTGCCACCAGCAGAAGTTCGCCACGCGCGCCGACGCGAAGCATGCCGTGATCGACTACATCGAGCGCTCCTGCAACCGGTTCAGGCCGCAATCGGCCATCGATGGCCAGGCTCCGGCCGAGAAGATGGCGTCTTTCTTCGAACGCACGGCGAGGGTCGTCGAGCTTGATGTAGGAAGCGTGGAAAAACCGGCAGCTTAGTGTCCGAAATATTGAAACAGCTCGATACTTGAATAAAAAGCTACTTGAGAACTCCGGGAAAAGGCAAGGATACGAATGTCGCTATGTGATTCAGCCAAACACGTGGGCCTGGAGTCGTGATGAGGTATACCGGCAAAAAGGGAGGGCGAATGGACATCGCCATTTTCTCTGCGAATTATCTTCCAAATATTGGCGGAATCGAAAACTACACCAAGAATCTTGCTGAGGCCCTGGTGCGACAGGGGTGTAGAGTTACGATTGTGACGAATAATTGCTTTGATTTGAGCGAGCAGGAGAATCTTGATAGTGGGATAGAAATCATAAGGCTTCCGTGTAGCTCGCTAATCAATGGCCGCCTTCCGATTCCAAAGAGAAACAGAGCATACAAGAAACTCGTGACGATGCTTCTTCAAGAGAACTTCGATGCTGTATTCATCAATGGAAGATACTATGCTCACAGCATTTTAGGCGTTCGTGTCGCTCGCGCAGTCGGAGCAAAGGCGGTAGTAATCGACCACAGCTCAGGCTATATTACACTGGGCAATTCGATACTCAACGCAGTCTCTCGGATGTACGAGCACTCTATGACTTTTTACTTGAAAAGTTTCAGGCCTCTGTTCTGCTCAGTCTCCAAGAAAGGTTCTGACTGGCTGAAGACTTTTGGTATTACAACCAGCACGATCCTCCCAAATTCTATTTCCGTTCCCTTATTTCAAGCCGAGGCTGCCCAGCGATCTTTTCTTGACGAGCTTGGCATCCATCCTGAGACGACGCTCGTGTGTTTCTGTGGAAGGCTTGTCGAGGGAAAGGGAGTGCTTGAGACTGTTGAGGGGGTATGTGGGGCTCGGCGACTTGGAGCCGACGTCCAGCTTGTTGTTGCGGGCAGCGGTCCGCTTGCGGACGATTTGCAGGGGATGAAGAAAGAATGGCTTCACTTTCTTGGTCCGCTCGATCATTCGTCGGTCTCTGCTTTGTTACGTGATTCGGATATTTTCTGCTTCCCCTCTTCGTATCCTGAGGGTTTGCCGACGGCCGTACTCGAGGCAATGGCTCAAAACTGCGCAGTTATTATGACCCCGGTGGGCGGAGTGGATGAACTGATTCCAAATGATAGCTGTGGTGTAGTGCTGACCGATATGGGGTTTAGTGATATGGGTCGCCAAATCTATACCTTGGCTACAGATCCGGCAAGGATTAGAGCATATTGTGATAACGCGCTTATTAATATATCTAGGAATCTGTCATGGGAGAAAACTGCGGAGCGGTGCCTTGAGCTAGTTGCTCCAGATTAGGAAATGAAAGGCAAGGCCTATGATTCCAAAAGTGATTCACCATATCTGAAAGTGCGCCGCGCACGCCGACCACAATGCCAGCATGCTGCACCAGATGGTCGGCAAAGTAGAGTTTGGCGTCCACCACGCCCGCATCGGGACGCTGCAGATAGCCCATCATCTCCTCGATGAAAGCCCGGGGTCGTAACCTTGGTGTCGTTGTTGAGTAGCAGTAGGTAGTCACCCTTTGCATGCTCAACGCCAAAGTTGATTATCCGGGGGTAATTGAACTCGCCTGGCCGGTATCCAACGCGAGCGCTACCCTTACCGTCAGACGCGGCAGCCACGCGCTCCGGTAGGGGCCTCGTAATAAGCGAACGTCTCCGGATCTTCGCTGTTGTTCTCCACCAAGACGATCTCGTAATTGGCACACGTTGCATTCTCGGCAATCGATATCACACAGGCGTCAAGGGTCCCCACGTGGTCCTTGTTCGGAATCATAATGCTCACGAGCGGCGCAGGCTCCGGCAGCGCATAACGCATGAGGTAGACGAACGGCGTCTCAGTCTCCTCGACCTCGCCGTGAACGCCCAGGCCATCAAAGTGGCACCGCAGCGCAAAGAGATTCATAGCCGGGGAGATTTACTCGACGTTACGGCACCCAATGAGACTGAAGTACGTCCAGGGCTCGAAACTGGCGGACATGCGAAAATCGCTCGGATTGACCCAAAAGCAGGTTGCCCGAGAGCTTAACGTGCCGAATGTGAGGCTCAGCGAAATAGAAAGAGACGTATATCCCCACGAGGAAATCAGACGCAAATACGACCGCTAGCTAAATGCTAAAATGTCGGCCAAAAAAGGACTTGACAGTCTATAGGAGCGTCATTCGGCACGCGATCGCTTTCTTTTTGGGTTCCTACCCGGGAAAACGGCTCAATTATTCCCGTGTGCCCACACTTGGGCGGTGCGGTGGAGTACTCGGCAGTACGGGGAATAATAGTGCCCTGCAGGAATAATTCACAATTACGGTCCCCCGAGGGCCGATTTCAGGCGGCCGAAACTGAGTTGAAACTGCGAGGCGGATTCAAACCCTTTTCAATTGTATTTGTCCAATTGGTCCGTCTACTTATTAAGGTGAACCAGGGATGGCCCGAAACGGAAAGGGCGATCCGCCAGCTGCTGCGAGTTGAAGCCCATTATCGCAGTAGAGACAGATTCGAAGAGCACCTGTTTTCTTAACTGTTAGATCAAATAATTTCGCTTTGATTCGCAAGCTCACCTCGTATCCTTTGCTGTCTTAAGCAATTTTGCCAATAAATAGATTGAGCCTATGCCATAAGCCGCGATACCGGCAAAGCTCACTCCATTCATATCAAATCGACCGACAAGTAGATAGGTTGCCGGAAGAGTGCAGACAAAGGAAAGAGCATTTCCAACAAAGTTGCCCTTAAAGTCTCTCTGCACAATCAACAAGTCGCTAAGAAACCAAAGAAACGCCGTGATAATTGTACAGATTATCATCGGTTGCAATAAGTATGCATAAGAGCGAATGCTCTCTCCATACAACAGCACGAGCCCCCATTCCCCAAACAAAGCAAATGACAATTCGCAGATCAACGCAATAAGAACAATTCCAAGAGACACTTTTGCGAGAAGCGCAATAAACTCTTTGCTATTCTTATTTGAAAATAAATAAGAAAATTCCCCTAGTAAGGGAGTATACAGATACGTAGCACCCATCTGAACAATCGCCACAGGGGATGCCACCGAAGCATAAATGCCCAAGTATTCATCACCAAACGTCGTACTCAGATATTGCCGAGGAATGGTTAGCACGGCGCTACACATGATCGCAGCAGTTACCGCAGGCAAGCATTCCACCAGCAGATGAACGAAAAGACCAGCGTCAAACCGAGGAGCCAACGCCTCAAATTGAGTGGCTTTAGGCCTGTCAAAAATAAAGGCAACAGGCAAAGTAACGGCAATTATAGAGCACAAACTTAGCTCAAGGTTTGAAGTGAGCACCATGCTTGCCGTAAATGCGACCAGCGTCAGCAAACCGCGCATAATTTGAGACTTGCCAATATAGTCCATGCGCATATGTTGCTGATCAACACCGTGCATAACGTCGATGACGATATCAATAGCTTTATATGCAATATAAAGAGCAATAGGCAGCAAGGCGCTAAGCTGGCATGTCAAAGCCGCATAAACCATACAACCAGAAAATGCTAAGAAAACGGTCAGAAATCTAAATCCCATGTATTGACCAGCGGAATACTTATGTTCGACGTCGGAGACTTGAATCGTTCTCATTTTATAAATTGCAAAAGGCGTAAAGATATTGCCTATCGACATGGCAAGCGAAAGAAGGCCCGCGGCCGAATAATCGGAACTGAGTCGCACCACAACAACCGTGAGCAGCCACTGGCAAGCAAGATACACTATTGAACCAACTGAGTTCCATAACATGTTTTGTTTAAGTGACAACGCGTTATCGCTCATTTCGCCCCATTCAGTCAGATAACATTACAGACATTGTAGAAGACAAGGAAGGCCAAAATGGAAGAAAGCGTTTCTGTTCTCATCTCCCTATACAAACCAAATATGGTTTTCCTTGAAAAACAGCTGGAATCAATCAATAACCAAATTTGCAAAGAAAGCATTACCGTAATAATCCATGACGACTGTCCCGACGATGACAATTGGGAGTCTTTTGCGCGTCAGCATTTAAGCAACCATGAGGTGCGATACTATAAATCCCCCCTTAATCTGGGCTACGTCAAAGCTTTCGAGCATCTTGTAGCACTTGCCGAAGGGGACTATATTGCATTTTGCGATCAAGACGATGAATGGGAACCCTATCGCATCGCCAAAGGAGCAGCGGCTTTGCGTAGCGGATACGGTCTGGCTGTTTGCGATAGATCCATTATCAACGCTGATGGAAACATCGAAACGAAAAGCTGGAAAGCAGCTCATCCAAAATCAATCGAATGCAATTGGTCGAGCGGAGACAATATCACGGTTTCAGCGGCTTTTCGTTGCTACGCAATAGGCATGGCCACTATGGCGAAAACGGAGCTCGTCAAACAATTCCTTCCGTTTCCGACATGCACTGGTCACGATAAATGGATAGCATTGTGCGCAAGCGCCTGCGGCCCATGCGCCTACATCAACGAACCACTAGTGAGATATCGACGACATGGCAATAACGTAACTGGACTATTCCAAGGAATTACTTGTAAGCAAGACTGGTATTCAGAACGAGTCGAACCCAGCTTAGAGCTTGCACAGGAGTTCGTAAGGCGCTTCCCAAATTGCAGCGAAGGAAAACGAATCCTGTACTTCGCAGAAGCAAGACGCGATCGAAACATCAAGAAGATATTAAAGCTTGCCAAATACGAGCCGACCCTTGCTTTGTTTGAGGCTATTTTGCCATTCTTGCCCAACAAGCTATTCAAACAACTAACCAAAATGACGAATTAAATGCGTCAGAATGCCGGCGTGCTACGCAATATGAAGCGTTGATTTCGCATGTAGCCATATTGCGTAGCACCCGTTTTCCCGTCAGCCAATATTCAAAACGCAATTAGGCCACAAACCCCATCGACACAGCACCCCAACAGCAAACGAAATAAAGATAGTTATAGTGCCTTAACGTAGTCGCTTATCTTCTTCTCCTAATCGTTAGGAATATAGTTAGCTCTCATCAACTTGTCCAACTTCAACGCCGAATGCACAGGCCTTGGAGACACAGGCGCGAGACACGGTAGCCCGAGGCCCTCAAACACTTTATCCACAGGCGGAATCAAGATATCCCTATTGCATACCCTAATGTTAGGATAAGCCAACGTAATGTAATCATCGCCAACCATGAACTTGTCAAACACCGACCGATTGAACCTCTCAAGCAGCCGCTCACGAGACATCACAAGACGCAGCACAGAATGGACCGCCGCGCAGGCAGCTTTTTCAACGGCTCCCAGCAGCCCCTTATGAGGAACAACTACAGATTCAGAGTGATAAAGATACGAAAGTGTCTGCCGCAGCCGCGCGTTGCGAAGCTGGCGAGTTCTTAATCCGGAGTCAACGACCACAGGGTCGTACACGAACGTATCAACAAATATTGCCTGTTCACAGCTAGCGCCGATAGTCTCTGCGGTAACAAACTGAGTGCCATCGAGATAGACCTTCGAAAAGAAGGCCACATACCCCGGAGTGTTCTCAAAAGTTTGAAACGAAAGCCCTTCAACAAACCCATCCTCAGCCATAACATGGAGTAGTTTTTCATACTGATCACGCAGCATCCCAACATCAATGTCGTCATCCCAAGGGATATAACCCCGGCGCCTCGCCATGCCCAAGGCGGTGCCGGAATCCAAAAACCACTCTATTTCATGACCGTCGCAATACTCCTTAAATAACTGGAGAATAGTAGGCTAATCATTCCTTAAAAACTCTAACGCTCGATCCTTGTTCAACATGAATCTCTCGTTGCCCTACCAATCCTGTCAACCATCTTGTTAGCGCGGCATGCAAGCCACCTATTCTTTGAGTTCCCTCTCAAGAATGGCGATGCGCTGAGTAAGGTTCTTTATCGAAACAGACTGCTTGCTCACGATCACGCTGAGCGAAATGCAGACCATAATCAAAAAGAAGCAACCTGCGAGAAAGATAAAGTTACTAGCTATGTCAAACCCAAGCAGAGTCGCGAGGCGATAGACGGGAACCGGAAACAACGCGCACAGGAACGTAATGAACGTCAGAGCAAGCCACAGGAGCGAATACTTCAGTTGGAGTTTCTCTTTAGAAACAAGCACAAGAACCCACACGAAGAAGGCAAAGCAAAGCAGAGCCACAAACGGACGAAGAAAAGAAAGCATGATGGCCCTACCTGTTCCCAGACAAGCTTGCAATAGCAATCGCAATCGAAACCTTAACCATGTAGTACACGGCGGATAAGCCGCCGATAGAAGACGATCCGCCCTGCCTCTCCCGCATCACAACAGGAGCTTCTTCCACCCGCAAGCCAGACTTCAACGCCATGGTGATAGACTCGGGTTCGGGATAGTCAACAGGATACCTGCTCGCGTACATAGCTATTGCCCTATGGCCGCACGCTCTCAGCCCCGATGTGGGATCCGTCACACGGGCGCCGGTCAGAAGCTTGATCCACGAGGACAACCACGTAATACCGACACGACGCATAAAAGTAGACTGAAAGCCGTCGGTCTTCTCTATAAATCGTGACCCTATAACAAGGTCGGCGCCGGCCTCAATCTTCTTGATAAGCGGTGCAATGAACGTTGGGTCATGCTGACCGTCTCCATCAATCTGAACATCAGCGTCGTAACCATGACGCTGAGCCCACTTGTGGCCCGTCTGAACAGCACCACCAATACCCAGGTTCTGAGGAAGATCGATAATACTCAATCCGTTGTCTCGACACACCGCGAGGGTTCCATCCGTAGAACCGTCATTTACGACAACGTAGTCATAGCCGCAAGCCACGACGCTCTGCACAGTAGCCAGAATGGAGTCTTCTTCGTTATAAGCAGGTATGATCACAAGAACACGGAGGCTCATATACGTCCCTTAAGCAGCGTTACATATGATGCTATTGTAGCCGCAAGAGCTCTCAAGCCGTCGGCAATCATCAAATCGACCGATACAGAGCCTTGCTGTACGTAGCGTTATCCGAACACATGGGTGTCGATGCCCGCTATGTAGTCCTCCATCAAACCGCACACGCAACGCGTAACATCCCCGGCAATCTCTGAAAAAGTGCCGCACAAAGAGGCCGCCTCGTAAATGTCGCCAGTTCTTTACGAAAACCCTCGCCGTCAAGCTGATAGAAATATTGCTTGTTGTCGGCGAGATTCTCGTAGCGAAGCTCGAAGTAATCCATCTTCCATCAGTACGAAGGGGAATTACAGCTCGACGAATTGGCTCATCCTTGTAGACACGAACGCTTGTACAGTCGCCGTATACAACGGTTCACGCGGCAGCTGCGCACCCCTTAACGAGTGGATTTGCTCGCCTGGTGCCCCTTGGACCCCTACCGTGACCGGTGAATTCACCGTTACCGGAAAGGGATACTCGTTCGGCAGCGGCTATATGTGTTACTACTACACGCAGTTCTACGGCGACTACCTTTTCCATTCCGTCCTTTACAACCAGGGAACGTTAACATTCAGGACGTTTGGGTCAATAGCTCTCTCACGGATGTGTACGCACAGCAATCCAGGATGCCAAATGGATCTACGACAACATCCCCTATGGAACCAAAGTCGTTACGTACTAAGAGCCGATAGACCGCCTCAGTCAATCCAAACTAACCAAAGGCGGCCGCGCTCCCATTTCGGAACGCGGCCGCCTTATCTGCAACCTAAACGAACGGATTAGAAATACTGGTTCATTAAGCTAACGACGGAGCTTCCATACCCCCTTGCGCTAGTCCAGCAACTGTATCGCGCTCTTGATATTTAGATAAAAGGACGAGCAGCGCCGATTACACTTCCTCGTGCGCCGATAGGATGAATTCCGACACCCTGATGAGGCCAGGAATCAATCATCATTCCGTTACCGAGCGCAATTGCAATATGTCCACGATAATAAATAACATCGCCGCGTTGGATTGAACTCGTACTCACAGGCATAAAGATGTTGCTGCGATACCAATTCATGGAATTGTAGGTTTGGTTCGGATCCCATCGATGGTTGTAGGGATTGTAGACTCCCATATCCATGCCAGTGGCATAAAGGCACTGCAGGACAAAGCCCGAGCAATCTACAGCGCCGCCAGGAGCAGTAGACCACGGCTCGATATATTGAGTACCAATGTATTCATAAGCACGTTGAATGAAAGCTTCTACGCAATCCTCACGTGTAGCTTCGACAGAAATGCGAGAAGGGGTCACATAGGTAAAGTATCCGGTGCAATAGCTGGGCAGCTGAACAGTCCAGGAGCTCACCTGAGGATACTGCGGAGGATTTTGCCAGCCAACCTTGTCGCACTGGCCATCGCTCCAGAACATTCGACGGACGCCATCAATAGTTCTGGCGCCAGTCGCCATAGCCCCGCTGCCGTCTAGCCAATACCACTTACCCGAGTCTTTAAGCCAGCCAACATGCATGCTGCCATTCGGATCGAGGTGATACCATGTTCCATCCAGGCATTTCCAGCCAGTCGCCATTTTTCCGTCGGCGTTCAGGTAGTACCAAGAACCGCCGGTAAATAGCCATCCGGTTTTCATCACGCCGGAATCGGCATCGAGCCAGTACCAATCGCCGTCAACCTGCAGCCAACCACGGTGGATGACGCCCGTTCCGGGCTCGGCATAGCACTTCTGGTTCGCGACATTGACCCAGCCAGACGCGATCTGCCAGCCATCGGCCCCGGCCGTCTTAAGGATGGTTCCGCCCTCGCGAATCACATCCTTGCAAAGGTATCCATCATCGTCGGCATACCTCTCTTCGCCGTCCTCAACGGCAACCCAGCTCGAAACCGCGAGCCTACCGCCCTGGTCTGCAAAACAATCGTTGCCGCCCACCTCAAATAGGCCTGTTTTCATAAGATGGTTAGATGCATCCAGGTAATACCAGCCCGCACCTTCCTTATACCAACCAGAAGCAAGTGAGCCGGATTGAGAGGCAAAATACCAGCCGCCCTCCGACAGCGCCCAACCGACAGCCATGGCCCCATCGGGTTTGAGATAATAAGCTGCGTCGCCGAGGCCCAGATAGCCGACGGACATCTTCCCATCGGAGGCCGGATCGAGGTAATACCAGGCGCCGTCTACGAGTTTCCAGCCAGTGCACGCAATGCCATCGGAGCAGTAATACCAGTCAGCTCCATCTTTGCACCATCCACTTGCGAGACCGTAGTCGCCAAGATAATAGATATTCCCGTCGATATCGCGACGCCCCTTGGACATGGCGAACGTCTGCGGGTCAAAATAATAGCGTGCCGCGCCAATCGACTGCCATGACGAAGCGAGCGCACCCGACGAATAAGCCCAGTACCAGCACCCGTCAACGAGAATCCAGCCCGTTTGCATTGCGCCAGACGAGTTCGTGAAATACCACATGCCGTTATCGTTCACCCACCCGGTACGCATGTTGCCAGTTTTAGAATCGAGGTAATACCACGAACCTCCGACAAACACCCAACCAGAGGCCACTACGCCATTCGAATAGGAATAACGCCACGTGCCATCGACGATATACCAGCCCGTATACATATAGCCCGCTGAATCGAAGCTGTATAGGGTGCCATCGACCTCGAGCGTACAATTCGTCGGATAGCCGCCATCGTCGTAGGCATACCACCATCCGGTAGCATTATGCCGCCACGATCCAGGAAGCGGGATTCGGCTGCCTGCGCTTCTCACGATATCGAACGTCATGCGCGCCTCAAAGCCGGCATAATTGCCCAAGCCCTCAATGAGCACAGAAGCCTCACCGGGAATGACGTTGTTTTCATACAAAACGGTGTAGTCAAGGCCCTCAGCAAGCACCCACTCCCCATCGTGAACCGTAACCTGCGGGGCAATTGCAGTACCGGTATATTCAGCCGAAGTGGTCTCCAATTCGCACAGCACTTGGTCAAAAGACGGCTGCGCCTCTTGCGACTCATTTTCTTCAGCCTGCGCCCCACTCACTTCTGTAACGGCAAGCGCCGCTTCATCGCCAGTCTGCTCTGCGCCGGCAAGCGATTCAACGTGAGCCACGGAAGAGCCTTGCGCCCATGCCGCACCCGGGAGCAACGCCAGCGACACCGTCACCGCAAGGGCCAGAGAGCACGTCGCCCTGCGCATTTTCTTCATGCTTCAATCCTTTCTTTATCGCATGAGGATTACCCAAGACGGGCCATCGCTCACAAATCCAGAGATGCTGTTGCCCCTACCTCCGAAAGAATGCCAGAAGCGATTCTCGTAAGGAGTGTCGCCCCAGAAAAACCCGATGTGGCAGTCTGTCGAATATGGATTATACGGGTAGAAGAACACCAAATCGCCCTTGTGAGCCTCGCCGCTCGCAAGCAATTGCGAAACGCTGTTGAACTGCAATACCGTGGCTCCACTGTCGATGGCGTATCCATACCAACGGTACGCATTGCAGAAGCTTCCGCGGCCCGGGCCTCCCGGCCATGGCGAATTCGATTGGCTGTTCGCGATCTTCGACAAATCACCGCCGGCCTTCGCATAGGCATGCGACACGAAGCCGCCGCAATTCATTCCGGTAAACCCATCGCTTCTCGGCTCACCGTTGGGATACGTGCAGTTCGCAGGGGTTAAGGATGTGTCATATCGCGTGCCAAGGTAGTAGGAATCGTTCTCATGGGAAATAAGCTGTTCGAGCAAACGCTGCCTGCTTACGCCCAAGACCGAGCCGGACGCATCGACCCACACGCCCGAAGCGTTAAACCACGAGCGGGTTCCATCGCAATCATACCAACCGGAAGACGCCATGCGTCCCGTTGTCTCATCGAGCCAGTACCATACAGAGCCGTAATACAACCAACCCGTTTGCATGGCGCCGCCCGAACCAAGGTAATACCAGGCACCGCCCCAGCTCAACCAACCCGTCTGCATTACGCCCAACGAGTTCATGAAATACCACGAGCCGTTATCGTTCACCCACCCGGTGCGCATGCTGCCAGTTTGGGAATCGAGGTAATACCACGAACCCGATATTGCGCGCCAGCCCGTTGCCATCGAGCCATCTGGGTCAAGGTAATACCAGGACGAGCCGTCCCAATACCAGCCCGTTTGCATTGCGTAATCGGAATCAAAATAGTAATACGAATCGCCTATACACGCCCATCCCATCTGCAGCGCGCCATCGGGATTCGCGTAAAACGTCCTGCCGTCGACAGAGAAAAATCCAGGAAGATCCTGCTCCCACGAATCGCCGCGTACGGTACTTTGCGCCCCGCTCTGCACCACGGGCGCACCCGAAGCATTTTTACCCGCAACAAAAATCACGGCACCGTTCGATTTGAGCAGCGCCAGCCCCTCGCCACAAGGCGCCCATCCAGACATTTGAACTGCGCCATTGCCCAGGGCGTAATAGCGGTCGCCATACGCCTCGAATTCCCCGGTCGCCATCGCGCGGGTTTCGAGGTCGAGCCAATACCACGATGAACCATCCCAATACCAGCCCGCATCCAGCGCACCCGACCCGGCGGCATGGTACCAGGCACCGTCGGATTGAGCCCAACCGGTTCACATGGCACCCGACGCGCCCGTTATGTAGAGGTTCGAGCCATCGTCCACCAGGCCCGTCGCCATAGCTTTCGTTGAGGGGTCGAGCCAATACCACGCGCCCCTTGCATACAGCCACCCACTCTGGAGCTCGCCAGACGAATCGGCATAATACCAGGCGCCGCGGTCGTATGCCCAACCGAAAACCATAGCGCCCGATAAGTTGAAGCAATATGAGTTCGAACCGCACTGCGTAGCACCCGTGGCCATAACGCCAGTCTCGGGGTCGAGCCAGTACCAATTCGAGCCGTCAAGCAGCCAGCATCGCTCCATTGCGCCCGATGCGTTGAAGAAGCGCCAGCCGTCATCGCACGCAACCCAGCCGGTCCTCATGGCGCCATAGGGAATGGAGGCATCGTCGCCGGCGTTCAGAAGGTAACGTCCGCCCCCGCTCTCCATAAGGCCCACGGCCATAAGGCCCTCATTATCGAACCAATACCAAAAGCCCCCTATGTACAGCCACCCTTTGACCGGAGCCGAGTTTTGGTAGTAGGACCATTGATTAGAAGCCGAGTCATATTCCCAGCCATTTTCCGAATGCGCCGCCCCGAACGACACCGAGGCGTCAGCAGGTGTCTCGGCCGCAGGTTCACCGCCCGCATTCGAAGAACTTTCACCCGATGCATACGCCGCTGGAACCAGCCCAAACATCAAAACCAATGCCATGGCACCCGCCAAAATGAGAGCAGAAGACGCCATCCCTAAACGCGAAGCGCGAATTGCATTCACCGACAAAACCTTTCACTTTTGCAGACGAATTGTAAGATAAATCGGCGGGGCCCTCCAGAAAACGAGGGACGAAATATCTCGCTTAGGAGATCCATTTTCCATCAGGCCCAATGCGATACCCGTCAAAATGCCCGTCACTTTCGATAAGGATCGCATCCATGTATTCGAACGGCAGAATATACACATCGGCATTGCCGTTCGTCTCGACAGGCTCCGCCAAAGCGACATTCGGCCAAAAAAGAGCGCTGACGCACAACAACCCGAAGAGCGTTATCACTCGCTTCGAAATCGAAATATCCATTGAGCCTTTTCCTTCAACAATGGCCTTCCGCATGCCTAAACGGCAGCTCCATCATTGTCGGCGCCCTCCGAAATATAAGACATGGTCAACTTTGCTAATTGTATGTCACAACTTTCGTACCATAGGGAATGTTGTCGTAAATCCATTTTGCATTCTGAATTTCCAGACGCACACATCCGGCCGACGACGGAACGCCCATGGTCGGATCCATGATTCGATTGCTGTTGACGTAATACGGTGAAGAATGGAACAGATAGTCGCCGTAGAACTGCGTGTAGTAATAGCAGGTGTAACCATGGCCAAACGAGTAGCCTTTGCCATACACCTCATACTCGCCGATGACCGTCGGCGTTCCAGCCCTTCCCGTCGAACATACATAGCGCCTGTTCAAATCCCAATTACCCTGCGAGCCATAGTAAATGCTCGTGATGCAACGGGAGGTGTCGACTAAAATGAGCCAGTTTGTTCGGCTCGAGTAGCTTTGGGCCTTCGCATTCATTGAGTCGGAAATCCAAACGCCATTCGACCTAAAGCAATACCAAGAGCCATTAATCCACTGCCAACCCGTAGCCATGGCGCCATTGCCATCAAACCAATACCATGCGCCACCCGAAGAGAACCAACCAGTTTCCATGCAGCCAGACGCGTTCGCGTAATACCACGTACCATTCACATAGATCCAACCGGTCTGCATGGCGCAACTGCTCTCGCTGAAGTAGTACCAAGAGCCACCATCGTAGAGCCAGCCAGTTTCCATGCGGCCAGAGGAGCTTGCGTAATACCACGCGCCCCCAACGCAAATCCAACCGATTTCCATGCGGCCAGAATCGTTCGCATAGTACCAGGAACCATCGACATCGATCCAGCCAGTCTGCAGGGCACCACTATCGCCGAAATAGTACCAGGAGCCATTGTCGTCCAACCAGCCTGCATGCGCGCACCCGTTTTCGTCGAAGTAATACCACGCACCGTCAAACTGCTTCCAGCCCGACGAAGGCGCATGGGTTTCGGAGTCGATATAGAACATACAACCGCCCAGCTCTACGAAACCGGAAGCGGGCTCAAGCACGCCATCGGCATTCGGAACATACAGCACGCCGCTGTCGAGCTTGCCGCAAAACGCGCCATCGACGCCCGCAAAAACCGTCGTTCCATCCTCGGCAGTCAGCCATTGGCGCACGGCTATTTCGCCAGAATCATTTGCGAAGTAGTTCAACCCATCGACCGAGAAATAGCCCGTAGCCAACTTGAAGCCGCATGCGGGGTCGAGATAGTAGAGGCTCCCGCTTGCAGAAAGCCAGCCGAAATGGAACGCGCCCGAAACGTCAGCGTAATACCAATCGCTACCATCGCGAACCCAACCCGTGGACATGGCGCCGGAAGCGTCAAAATAGTACGTTGAAGAGCCTATTTGCTTGAAGCCGGTCGCCATTTTTCCGTCATTGGAAGTGCCGAGCCAATACCATGCGCTGCCTATGTATTGCCAGCCATTAAGAACCGCACCCGAAGCGTCAGCGTAATACCAGGAGCCGCCATCGAGAATCCAGCCCGTGGACATGGCGCCGGAAGCGTCAAAATAGTAGCGCGCCGACGAAATGTTGCTCCATCCCGTTGCCATGGCGCCATGCGCCGAGGGATCGAGCCAGTACCATGTGCCGCCCAGCTTCAGCCAACCGATCTCAGGCTTGCCATCGCAACCGTAGTACCACGCGCCGTCATACGAGGCCCAACCGTCGACCAAGCCGTATTCACCGAGCAGATAGTCTTGGCCACCAAGCGTAACGCATCCCTGAGCCATAGCACAGCCATTGTCGGAATCGAACCAATACCATGCGCCGCCTATGTATTGCCAGCCATTAAGGACCGCGCCCGAAGCGCCAGCGTAATACCAGGAGCCGCCATCGAGAATCCAACCCGTGGACATGGCACCCTGGAAGTCACCGCCCTGCTCCAGATAATAGCGCGAACCCGAAAGTTCTATCCAGCCCGTGGCCATTTTGCAGCCCGACGAGGAATCGAACCAATACCAATGGCCATTGATGTATTCCCATCCCGAGACGAGCTCTCCATTGCGCACGAAATACCAGTCAGAGCCAACGGCATTCCACCCCTCGACATACAAGGGCTGTTCTCCCTGCTCACCAGAACCGCCCTGGGTTGCTTCGCCCGCCGCCGACTCACCAGAAGGTTCGGGCTGCAACGCACCGACCGGCTCTTGCGAAAGCGCGGCAGCAGAAACGGCCGGAGACGCCCCTTCCTCAAACAAATCGGCAGAAGTCGCAAAATCAACTGCTTTCTGCTCGGACGCATCGGAAACCTGGACGCCACATGCATCGGCATCAACCGCGAACGCCGCGCTTGGCACAGCAACAGCAAACGCTGCCGCAGCAAAAAGCAAAATGGCATGGAACTTCTTCATAATATAGCTCGTTTCTGAATAGGCATTAGCTTAAACAATTATACCAAGAGAGACACCAAGCCAGCTTGGTGCCTCTTCTGTTCGCGGCCATGTTTGCCGCGCCTTGAATATCAACTTCATCCGAACACCTCCCACATTCACCCGTACATGTTCGGCTGAATGTGGGAATCCGATACCCTGAGGGCCGGGTCGGCCGGCCCCGGGAGATCGGAGGACACCATGTCCGGAAAGAGCGAGAAGGGTGCCGCGAAGGCGGTCCCGAGGGCCCACGGCAGGTCCACCGGGCACGAGCGGAACACGGTCCAGAGGATGCCGGAGCGCAGGGCCCCGTGCGGGGAAATCGCGAGATGAACGTGGCGCTCTCGGGAGTCGCCCGCAAGCTCATGGGCGCGTGTCTGGCGCTAATGAAGGAGAAGAGGCCATATGAGCCCGCGCCCCCAGGCACCACCAGGCGGGACATTTCCGAGAGGCCACCAAGTAGCGCTTCCCACATCACCGTTTGCAACTATCCCAGCCAGAGCACGCGCCAGCATGCCCGCTCTTTATCCCATATTCGCTTCTCATGGCTCCTATCATAAAATCTCGGGCTTACCCGTGACTTTAAAAAGCAGGTCTATCTGAATGAAGGAACATCAAACCATTACTGCGTTGCCAAACAGTTAGTTTGCCTCATCAAACCCACCAAAACGATGGCCAGCTAAACGAGAAAAGGAAAACTCTAACAATTAGAGATCTACGATTTCTACTCAAGAGACCAAAAGCCCTTGATTGCCAAGTAGCTTTTACGCACTTGCGCAATCAAGGGCTGTTATTTGCCGCCGCTAAGTTTTACGCCACCTGTGACGATGGCCTTTGCGCTAGCGAACCCATTTGCCATTACCATCCACGTAATAAGAGCCAATCCATTGGTTGGTCGCCATGGCACCGGAGCTAGTAAGATAATAGTCGTCGACCCAACGGTCGTGCTGCATAACACCGGAGCCATCGAGGTAGTACCATGCACCACCAACCTGTTGCCACCCGGTCAGCATGGCACCATTACCCGCGAACCAGTACCAGGCGCCACCGATGCTCTGCCAGCCCGTGCGCATAGCACCCGATCCGCCGAGGTAATACCACGCGCCGCCCGTGAGCTGCCATCCGGTCTGCATGGCCCCGGAGCCCGAGAACAGGTACCAGGAGCCATCGACCTGCCGCCAGCCCGCGGCCATAACGCCAGAACCGTCAAACCAGTACCACGTGCCGCCGATGCTCTGCCAACCGGTCCTCATCGCACTGGTCGACGGGTCGAACCAATACCAGGAGCCGTCGATCAGCGCCCAGCCCGCCTTGGCGTAGCCGCTATCGTCAAAGTAGTAGCGGGCTCCGTCGATGTCCTTCCAGCAAGACTTCAAGTAGGAGCCGTCGCTGTACTGGTACCACCACTCTCCCGCGCCGCCTTTCCACGTGCCGTTCACGACGGGATCAGGTTCCGGCACCACGCTTTCGACAATCTCGAATTCAACGCTTTTATACCCGTTGAAGTATTCTTGATTGGGTGAGATGGTAATAGTCGCCGTTCCGATATCGATATTGTTGTCGTAAACCACCGAATAATCTTGACCTTCGACAAGTGGCTTTTCCTGCCAGGGCACGTAAACCCGCACCTCTGGGTTGATAGGTGAACCGGTCCACGCATAATTGTCCTCGAAACCCGTAACGGTCAGAGTGGTTTCGGTATCGGCCTTGCTAATCCACCAGTACAACGGAATCTCTCTCGACGAAGACGTATCCCACATGTAGAAATCGGCATCCTCCTCATCGAAATACACCCACGTCGTATAGTTACCAGGTTTTACCGCCTTTTCATTTTGAATCTTCACCATCGAAGGAAGGGTCGAAGGGTCGAGACAACTTTGTTCGGCACCGTTGTAGACAAACTGTTGAGTTACCGTGGGGGCCTCTACTTCATGCTTCACGTAGAACGTATAGCGAACCTCGCCCGCATAATTGCCTATGCCGCGGAAGACGTATTCCCACTTGCCAAGCATAGGCCCATCGGGACAGGCGTTGTAATCATGCGCGCGCTCGAGCGTGTAGTCCACGCCTTCGACCAACTTTGCGTTGCCAAGCGTCACATCTGGGCTCGACGGCACGGTCTCGTCATCAGAAAAAGTCTTTTTCATGTCCCATATGCGAGCGCCAGAAATATCCGTCGTTCCCTGCTGTGGCGTATAGGTTGCGGCGACGGATCCGGGGATCTCATTCTGGGCATACGCGTTGCCATCTACCGAGCTCACCCATTTCCCCGTGTAGCCGGCTCCTAAATCGGGCAGTATCTTGCTGCTGTGGTCTTCCCCTTGGAAAGTGAATGCGCCGCCAACGGTGATTGAACGCAAAGCGGTGCACCCATTGAACATGCCTTCCATTCTCGTAAACTGACCCGTGGCCATACCAGAAACGTCTACCTTCTCAAGGGAGGCGCAGCCACCGAACATGTATTTCAGGCTTTCGACCGCCCAATCATGGCAGTCGACGCCGGACATGTCGACGGACTTCAACGACGTGCAGTCACGAAACATGGATTCATAGCTTCTGACGCTGGATTTGCAATGGCTATTGAACGTAACGGACTCAAGCTGGCGGCATCCAGAGAACAGCCAGCCCATATCTTGAATCTGCAGAAGCGACAGCCCGCTCAAATCTACGGTTTTCAGCGCAGGCATACCGCCGAAGGCGTTGTTGATCGTGCCCTTGAAGTTGCATTCTCCCTCAATCGAAATGGCCGTAATTTGATCTTTGTAAGCCGCCCAAGGCTTTTTTTCAAGGTAAAAGCCATAATCGGGATCGTCCGATTCCTTGTACGGCTTGATGCGCAGCGTGCCATTGTCGACTTTCCACATGCAGTTGCTTACCATCTGATCATCTATCGGAACTCTGTCGTAATCGGCGCGGAAGAGGCACCAGCCGTCGTCAAGCTTTTCCGCGGTATACGTTGCCGCTTCCCTATTGGGAATTCGATCGTAACCGCTGTACGAATTATAATTTCGAATATATAGGCGATTATTCCGCGAGCTCTGCCATCGATTCGTGAATCCCTGATCGACGGGCAACTTAGGAAATATGACGGTACCGCTATTTCCCTGTCCTCCACCATGAGAGAACTGCTGACCAAGCGTTATTGAACTGAGTTTTGTGCAGCCATCGAAGAAGCCCTTCAAACCCAAAGACGGATCGGTGACGCTCAAGTTATCGATTGAGGACAAATCGACCTTCTCCAACGAGGAGCATCCCGAAAACAGCTCAGACATTGAACTGACATTTGACGAGTCAAATCTCCTCAGATTCACGTCAACCAACGAAGAGCAATCTTTGAACATACGATTCATAGTGCTTGCGCCCGAGGCATCAAGCCCAGACAAATCCGCACTGTTCAAACTCGTAGCGCCATTAAACATGTCATCCAGTGAAGAACCAGCTTTAACACCCGGTTCGATCACTACCGACGTGACTTGATCAACCACGTTCGCCCATGGCCATTCTCCAGCAGGTAACGTACCCGACGCGTCGTCGGTTGCACGAACCGTAAGGGCACCAGAAGAATCGAGCGCCCACTCGCAGCCATTACCAAACGAGCGAAATGAGCCTAAACCCGCAGCATCAGAATAAGCATGTTCGTCACAGTTACTAGCAAGCGTTTGCATCTCGTTATCTGGTGCATCTAGACTATCTGCATAAGCAAACGTTGGCGCTAACCCAATAGCCAACGTCAACGCTAGCGCACAACGCAACGCAACATTACCTTTCGTCATCTCTTTTCTTTGCATAAGTGTTTCCCCTTCCTAGCCAAAACGCACGGAACAGATGTAAACATAATCCCGAAAAACTTAGGGCGCAAGTAAAATACGGCAGGCGGCTTCATTGTTTTCAATCGCTACTACCATCTATTTTCTAAACTGCAATTCCGAACGCATTCATTCAAGATGCTTCATTTGAAATAGAAACTATTGTTGACAAGAAGAGTCAGCACATTTTTAGTAATGCGCAAGAAGAATCAGCTAGGACCACTCCTACGAAATCAAAACTCTACTAAAACGTGCAAGGGCCCGCAGGGAGTCCCCCGCGAGCCCTCGAGCCTTGCAGGCAAATCAGAAGAAGTAGAATCGAAGCCGTTCCCCGTTCCGTTTGGAGCAGCGCCCACGCTGAGTCCATTGATGGAAATAGACTGCGAGTCCTCAGTGGAAGGGGACGTAGCAGGATCCGCATAGGTAAGCGAATAACACCACCAGCAAAGGCTCTCCCGTCAACGTAACAAGAAGTGCAAAAGCGAAACACGATCGATGATTCTGATGCACACCGTGCTCCCCCAACAGTATTTCGCATTGGGTACTTTGGGAATGGCAACATCTCACAAAGATGTCACTAGCCCCTTCTCGCAAACAGCTCATTCCAGTCGCATGCGGCAAGAATGGTTCCCACTAAGATCACCACGCAGCACAGAACGGAAGCCATGGTCGGCACTGTGCCCTGGAGAACGAATGCGAAGACAACAGCCCACGCAGAGTAAGAAATGTTGAGCGCCATGGCGCGCGCCGCGCCAATCTTGGAAATGCCACGATAGTAGAACAGGTAGGACGCTGTGCCCGCAAGAGCAGAGAGTGCGACAACGCCCGTAGCCAGGCTCGGGATAGAGCTCGCGGTAAACGCCCATGCACCGAACACGGGAACCACCACCACTGCATACACAAGCGCAGAGGAGGTCTCACGAATCTGGAGCGCCGTCTCATCGTCCACGGCATCGTCCTTCATTCCCCATGCGCACAGAACTGCCTCCGAGCCCCAGCCGACCACAGTCAACGCGGCGCCAATAAGGCCGAGCACCGGATTTGCAAGCTCGGAATCACCGGAAGAAATGAGGCCCATTCCAATAATGCCGGAAAGCGCCAGGGCCAATGCAAATAGCTGCCCCTTGGACATGCGCTCCTTCAGCAAGATGAACGCAAGGAACGCACCGAAAGCCGGGTAGAACGCCGAAATGATCGCCGTATAGGCGGGGCCAATATTGTTGATGGCCAGAACGTAACCCGTCATGCCGATAGGGCCGCCCAAAAGCGCACCTGCAATTACAACCAAACCCGAGCGCGTCTTAAGAGCCCGAACGGTGTCTTTCAGACGCCCCCTGATTGCCATGTAGATGAACAGCCAGATGGCGCACAGCGCGTCGTGCAAGAACGAGCTCGCGATAGCTGCATAAGCGACCGCCTCGGCAGTGCCGATGAAAGGAACCATCGAAAGAGCAATGCCCAGGATCACGGTATCCAGGCCCCACAGGATGCCGCTCATCAATCCGTATTTCATTTTTTCCTACCCCTCGTACATGGCAAGCACCCGGTCGAGGTACTTGTCGGCATAGCTGTAATAGATATAGAGCCACTCTCCCACGTGGTCCCCCTCGGCCTCCTTGAGAAGTGCCCACACGTACCAGCACCAGCCAGCGAGCTGGATATGAGCCAGGCAGTGCCGCGCTTCCTCGAGCGTCGGCGTTCGACCGAAATACGACTCGAGCGCGAAGGAGACCTCATCTTGATCAAGCTGGCAGCACACGCAGAATGTACCGAAGTCGTTCGCGTAATCGCTCATTCCCGCGTACTCCCAATCGATGAGGTAGTACTTGTCATGTTCGTCGATCAAGAAGTTCAGGAAAAAGAAATCGTTATGGTTCAAACATTTGCCCGTTGAGTCAGCCACAACATGAGCCTCAAGGGCATCCACCTTTGCAGCCATCTCAGCATATCCGGGAATCTCGATGGGACCGTGTTCGAGGAGAAGCTCTTCGTAGCGCTTGCCTTCTTGGTAGAAGTCAAACTCGCGCTCCACGGTTACGGGGCTCTTATGAAGCTCACGGGCCATTTCCATAGCGCGCTTAATTTCGTCCTTGTTGTGACAATCAAGCGAGCGGGCATTCGGCACGAAACGGGAGATCTTCCAACCGCGCTTCTCATCCTCAAAGATAAAGGTGTCGTCGAGCCCCAGACCCTTCGCGGCGTTCAGTGCAGCAACCTCCGCCTTGCGGTCGATGAGCAGCTCGGTTCCCACGCCGGGATGCCGGTACACGTACTCACCGGAATCGACCGTGAAGTGGCAGGAAAGGTTGGTGAGTCCCTGCTTCAATGGATACACGTCACGAATCTCGGTCTTTGCGCAGTTCAAAACACGGGCAATGTTGTCGAAAATGTCCGTGTCAACGTTCTCGATGAACTGCGGATCGAACTCCCTCAACTCATCGAGCGAGTCGAACTCGTTGATAACACCCTCCTCATAAGGTCGAAGCTCCATATCAAGCTCCTTGATATGCTCGATATACAGGTCTTCCCACAGCTTATCGGCGGTACGAGAAAGAGGACACTCCCTCTCGAGAATCTCTCGCATGGTTTCAGAGAAATCCTTGTCGAAATAAACGTGTCCCAGCATGTACCATGCATGCTCTCCGCCAACCTTCACATCGACGATGCGGTTGTTGGAACCGGTCGCCATGCACCATTCTTTCGTAGGACCCTCAGACCACTGGGCGGCGTAATACGCCTTCCACACGTAGGACTCAAACGGGTTCTCAGTAAAGTAGTCGTCGGATGAGCACACATACGTATTTGAAAGGCGGTCTCTCACCAAGTAGAGAGACGCATTGTTGTTCTTCTCGGCATATTCGCTATTGACCACAATAGAGACGCCGAACTTGCTCTCGAGATAGAAGAAGTACTCCTTCTTGTAGCCAACCACGATGGTGATGTTGGAAATCCCCATCTCCTGGAGCTGGCGAATCTGCCGCTCGATGAGCACCTCGCCGCGAACGCGCAGAAGGCCTTTGGGCTTCTCGTAGGAAATGGGGGCGAAGCGTGACGACAGCCCGGCAGCGAGAATGATGGCGTTTTCGACCTTGAAGGGATGCAGGGCCTCGAAGCCCTCAGGGGTCAGACGGCCATCCTGAACAAGGCCGGCATCTTCAAGCTCGCGGATGGCCTTGTTGACGCCGCCCAAGGAAAGCCCCGTTTTTGCCGTGACCTGACGTTGGCTCGCCTCTGGAATTTGACGCAAGGCGTCCAACACATAGAATTGTTTTTTAGACAGCTTCATATCTGCTCCAGTGTTCAAACTTCAACTATCTAATTTCATTATGAACACATGTTCATTGTTCGTCCCTCTTTTCACGATTTGAACATAAAAACAGGCTGTACAATGTCGGTGCGTCAAATCACAATGCGCAGCATGTTTTTAGTATTGAAGGTAATAATGCTTGTTAAAGATTCGCCCCTCACTCAGCAGAAAGCCCTCGAGCTCCTGCAACAAACCGAACTCGAGATTCTCAAAGCGGCATCAGAGGTGTTTGCCGAGCACGGCATCCGCTGGTTTCTCGATGGAGGCACACTGCTCGGCGCAGCCCGGCATCAAGGTTTCATTCCCTGGGATGACGATATCGATATCGGAATGCTACGCGAGGATTACGATAAGCTGCTCGCGCTTCCTTCCAGCGCGTTTCCCCATGGCATTTCACTCCACACCACAAAGAACACCCCGGGCTACAGCGCCATGTTCGCCAAGCTGTATATGGATGGAACCGCGTTTGAAACCCAGGAGACTCGCGAGGCGGGTTGCCCACAGGCGATCTTCGTAGACATCTTCCCCTACGATGCGTTGGCTACCGACGAGGCGGTTGCCAAGAAACAACGGCGCTCAGCGAAGCTCTGGCAATCCATCTCGTATCTACGGAGTTCGGGAACAATCGTCGTCCCCCACAAAGGCGCACTCGGCTCTATTGAGAAAGCTGGTTGCCGGCTTGCTCACCATCTTGTTAAGGCGATGTTCCCCAGACAGGAGTCCGTCGACGAGCGATTCGAGCGAGCAATCTCGTTGCCCAGCATCATCCCGAGCAATTCCGTCCTCCCCTTTGCATGGCCCAACATTGACGGCTACCACGTAGAGGAAATCTTCCCCACGGCTACGTTGCCTTTCAATGGCGTTGAATTCCCGGTTCCCAAGCTTTGGGATGAATACCTCACGCGCATGTATGGAGACTGGCGAGCCATTCCAAAGGTGGAGGACAGAAAAACGCATCTTCCGCTTTACCTTAAATTCAAGAACGGCATGTCCTGGGGCGACGGGGAATAAGCGTGTCGGGAAAACTTCGCGATTTTCTCCGCCCAATATCCACCCCATATGGGCGGTGTTGAAATCTTCACTCAAAACTTAGCGCGCGAGATCTTCGCCCGCGGCAACCATGTGGCCGTAGTGGCAAACGACACCGAAGGTATTGGTGCTGGTAAAACGGTTGAAGACGGAATCGAGGTGTTCCGTTTGCCTTGTCTTCCTCTCATGAACGGACGTTTCTACTTGCGGGCGATGGACCCCTGATGTCCAAAGTAAAAGATGCCGAGGGGAACCATCTCCATGCACTTGGGCGCCTCGATTCGTCCGATACGGCGTCGTTGCTTCTGCAATCCGACGCCCTTTGTCTGTCCACGAGGTCGGAGGGTTTCTCTACCACACTCCTAGAAGCGGCAGCATGCGGATGTCCCGCAATCGTGGCCGATGTCGGCGGTGCCCGGGAGCTCATTCCAACCGGTGAATACGGAACCGTAATTCCGGATATGTTGGCGGATTCAATTGTCGAAGCGGTTGCAGCGTTGGCGGATAACCGCGCGCTGTTAGAACGACAAGGTGCAAACTGCGCGCGTTTGGTTCGAAAGACGTGCAGCCAGTCCGCGACGGCGGGTAACTGGAATGGGCTATTTGGCCGCAAACTAACGGCATGGTTTAGTTTTTAGAAAAACAAGGGGGAGGGCTCTATGAGTCCTCGGCCCTTTTTCGCATCAAAGCTATTCAATCACTACCGCTTGGCTATCCATCTGTTGCCAAGTGCCAAAGAAAACCGGAGCGCTCCGTGTCACATTGCCATTAATCGAATCGGAAAGATAGACGATTCCCTGTTCATCATCATAGCCTTTAAGCACTACGGCATGGTTGCCTCCCCATAAGCCGTAGGAATGTCCGTTATACCAACGCGTAGCATAACGACCTCCCGGCCAGCTCCCCCATTCGGTGTTCCACATCTCAACAGGCTGTCCGCAGGTAAGTCTGTTCTTTACTGATGCGATGGATGAGAAAGAAACATCTTTTGCCTGCTTTACACTTCCAGCAGCACGGAGATAATTATTGCCAGCAATGGTAATCGCAGGGGAAACGCATCCCATGAGGCCCCCGCTGCTACGCCTAGGGTTGCCATCAAACGCGGTAACAAAGTTGCCGCCACTTCCCTTGGGTAGGTAATAGTCCGCAATAATAGTCTTTCCCAAACGGAAGCCGTAGTAGTTTAGCAAATTAGTAAGGGCAACCGACTCGCATCCAGTTGGAAGCTCCGGGTACTGAGAATAGCAAGGGACATCAACCCAGGCGCCGACCATTGCGCCAGATGAGCTGAACTTGTAGTCAATAGAGTCAACCCAATACCAACCGTTGCTCAACATTACTCCCCCGCGTGTGGCATCAAGGTAATACCATGTGCCTCCAAGGGAAATCCAACCCGTTTTCATTGCGCCAGAAGCAGAGTCGAGCCAGTACCAATTTCCGCCATCGTTAAGCCAGCCGGTCGCCATTTGACCATCCGAATTAAAGTAATACCAAGACCCAGCTATTTGCTGCCAACCGGTCAGAATTACCCCATTAGCAGAGCAATAATATCGAGAGTCTTGACTCTCGATCCAGCCCGTTCTGACATTCCCGTCATCGTCAATCAGCTTGATTCCCGATTCGGTCATGCTGCCTTTAAGGTCAATCGCGCCGCTGCATGACGAATGATACATCCGGGATCCATCGCCGCTTGTCCAGCAATTAGATACCATCCCGCCAGAACTATTAAATATGTATTCACATGAACCGATAGTTTGAACGCCGGTGGCCATCGCGTGCGTCGAGGGGTCGAGCCAGTACCACGTGCCGCCCTGGCTGAGCCAGCCGGAGGCGAGGGCGCCGGAGCCCGAGGCGTAGTACCAGGAGGCGCCGTCGAGGACCCACCCGGTGGCCATCGCGCCGGAGACGCCGAACCAGTACATGGAGCCGTTGCACTCGTGCAGGCCCGTGGCCATCGCATGCGTCGATGAGTCGAGCCAGTACCAGGCCCCGCCCAGGCTGAGCCAGCCGGAGGCGAGGGTGCCGGAGCCCGAGGCGTAGTACCAGGTGCCGCCGTCGTGGACCCACCCGGTAGCCATCTCGCCGGAGGCGCCGAACCAGTACATGGAGCCGTTGCACTCGTGCAGGCCGGTGGCCATGGCGCCGCCCGCGCCGGGCTCGAGCCAGTACCAGGCGCCGCCGGCGAAAAGCCACCCTGTCGAGGCGATGCCGTCCGAGAACCAGTACCAGGTGCCGTCCACGAGGCCCCACCCGTTGAGGGGCCCGCAGTCTCCGAAGTAGCGGCGTACGCCCTGGGCATCGGCCTGGTACCCCGTCAGCATGGCCCCGGTCTCAGAATCGAAGCAGTAGGGCACGCCCCCGACGGACACCGGGCCGCGCGCCAGGGCGCCGGAGCCCGCGGCGTAGTACCAGGTGCCGCCGTCGTGGACCCACCCGGTGGCCATCTCGCCGGAGGCGCCGAACCAGTACATGGAGCCGTCGCACTCGTGCAGGCCGGTGGCCATGGCGCCGTCCGCATCGGGATCGAGCCAGTACCAGGTGCCACCCTGGCACAACCATCCGGTATACGCTTTGCCGTCAGAGGTTGCGTAATACCAAGTGCCCTCTTTTAACTGCCAGTAATAAAGAGAGACATCAACATACGCGTAATTCATATCAACGTTTCCGCTAATACCAGAAACTTTTCCGCGGCTTGTATACTGCCAAAAGCTGTAACTGCCGGTATAGTGACATTGGGAGTTGTATTGAGCAATCCAATGATCCCAAGAACCGCTCTTAAATACAGGGTCGGTCAATATATTGTTAAACCAATTTAGGTTTGCATAAATGCCTGGCTTATATCCAGCACTAGAAATCTTATTACAGAATGTCTGAGCTCTAGATGCAATTCCGGATTGACGACCATCTGCAATAATTGTCTTGTCCTCAAGATCGTAATACACCGGTAGCCTAGGGTTGTGCCCCGATAGGCAGTCAATCACCATGGACGCCTCATCGGCTGCCTGTTGATTATCAAAAGCATATGAATAGATATAGACGCCGTAAGGAATTCCGAGCCGCTCGCACTCAGAAATATTTCGATTAAATTGATAGTCAACTCGACCGCCCCAAGATGGAGCGCCAAATCCAACACGCAGAATAGCGAAATCGATACCAGAAGCCTTAACAGCATTCCAGTCAATACGTCCTTGATGCTCACTGACATCGATGCCCTGCGCCGTAGCCCCATCGGGAAGAATGTCCATGGACAATAAGGCTATTCCATCTTCTTCGGAAGAAGCATCCTCTGCGACCAATTGTCCATCCTCATAACGCCAGGAATTCTCAACTAGGGACCGCGCAGCTTCCGCGTTCGAGGGAAAAACAAACACAGAAATGGGCGCAAGGACCATCAGCACCAACAATGCCGAAAATAACTTAAGATGTTTGCTCATGTAAACCTCGTCATTCGTTCTTGTTTGCGTCTAGCTTACAGCATGGCTGTGAAAGATTTCCGAACATCCAACTGGACAAGGCGCCATCTAGAACAATAAATAGTTGGGCGTAATGCTGCAAAGAAAATAAGAACTTACCGCAGGGTTGAACCCGAAGGCTCATTGCCCCCTCTCTTATCCACAAGAATACCGACTTCAAACAAACTTTCAAACCAGATGTCAAAAAGGTAGGGGACCCAGAGAGTCCCCTACAAATCGGAATTCTAACGAATCTGTATTACTTTCGATGGGCCCAAAGCGGTCAAACCGGAGATGCGATTTCCATAACCATCACTATGCCAGAACAAATTTTCGCTCGGCGAATTGCCCCAGAAAAAGCCAATGTGGCTATCGTCCGCATATGGGTTGTAAGGATTGAAGAACACAATGTCCCCCTTACGAGCCAAACCGCTACGTAACAACTCATCAATAGAGTTGAAATAAGTCACGTTTGCGCACGTATCGATAGCGTAGCCGTACCAACGATAAGCGTTAACGCAGCCGCCCCTTCCGGGACCTCCACTCCAAGGGGAATGGCTCTGCTCGGCGGCAATGGGAGCTAAATTACCGCCCGCTTTCATATACGCATGCGATACAAATCCGCCGCAGTTCATACCGGTATACCCATCCCAACGAGGATCACCCTTTGGATACATGCATGTTTCTTGGCTAAGATGCGTATCGTAGCGTGTTCCACGGTAATAGCCGTCATTTTCGTGGCTCATAAGCCAATTGACCAGGCTGGACCTATTAACCCCCAAAACAGAACCAGACGTATTCAACCATGCACCACTTGCATTGAAGTAGTAGTCGACGCCATCGATTTTCAGCCACCCGTTAGCAAACATAGCGCCCGAAGGCTGAAGCCAGTACCACGTGCCGCGGTCATTGAGCCATCCGGTCTTCATCTTGTAGGTGGAAGGATCCATCCAATACCACGCACCGTTAACATATTGCCAACCAGACTTAAGAACACCATTGGAAGATGCATAATACCAAGTATTGCCGCTTTCGTCAGAAGCGTCTTTCGACATAATCCAACCAGATGCTACATTGACGGCACCGTTTGCATCCGCATAGAAAACCGCGTCTCCGATATGAATCACACCTGGCAATGAAGACGAGTCAGCACGATCAGCGACTACGGGAGATCCATCAGATGAAGTAGGCAACGGCTCGCTCAGTGCTCCAGACGAATTCGCCCATGCCATACCGTCGCTCAAATTGATCCAGCACGAAGATGCCATTGCACCGGAATCATAAGAAAAATAGCGCGTGCTTCCTACCGCAAATTCACCAGTACGCATTGCGCCGGATACATCATCAAGATAATACCAGGCACTTCCGGACTTTATCCATCGCCCTCGTTGGATAGCTCCGTTTAATGCGGCGTAATACCAAGTACCATCAGCAAGTGCCCAGCCTGTTGCCATGGCACCTGAACTCGTAAGGAAATAGGTGGACGAGCCCACTTGCACAAAGCCCGTGATCATAATATGGCTTCCTGGATCCAAGTAATACCAAGAATTCCCTAGAAGTAACCAGCCTCCATGCAGTAAGCCGTTGGAGTCAGCGTAATACCAGTTGTTGTCAATAAGTGCCCACTGGGAGGATAGCATGGCCCCTGAACTGTTAAAGATATAAGAGGTGCCATTACATTCTTTCAGCCCGGTGGCCATAGAACCGTCTACAGGATCAAGCCAGTACCAACGACCCCCATCCGAGAGCCAACCTTTTACCAGAGCACCAGAGCCGGAATAATAATGCCAGACAGAAGCATCAAGATGCCATCCGATAAGCATCGCACCAGAAGAAGAGAATCCATACGTGGCTCCCCCGATCTGCAGCATCGAGTCGTGGACCATCTTGCCTTCATCATCCAGCCAATACCAGTTGCTGCCGTCTGAAAGCCAGCCTTTTACCATGGCGCCAGAACCGGAGAAATAACGCCAAGCAGAAGTGGAACCCGTAGAATCTAGGTACCAGCCGACACGCATTGCGCCCGAAGAGGAGAAGGCATACGTCGCACCCCCGACTTGAACCAACCCATCCTGAGCCATTCGACCTTCGTCGTCGAACCAGTACCAGCTACCGTTTATATGTCTCCAAGAAGAAACAGCGATTGTTCCGTCGGACAAGCCCCAACGCCAAAAACCAGCCCCTTCTTCGGGTGATATCCACCCCTGATGCCAAATAATTTGATTCGAAACCTCAGAAGGGGTCTCATTATCCACCTGAGAGTTCTGCTCGACAGCGAAGGTCGATTCGCGCTGGGCATCAACGCCTGACTCGACAGAAGCAATAGCAACGTTAGATGCGGGACCTTCGTCAGTGTTATTCGAATCAAGGGCGTATAACATCGAGGGCGAACCCAAAAGGAGCCCAAAAGAAACAAGGCCCGAAAAGACCAGCTCCCCGAATGAGCATTTCTTCATAGCAGCACGGTATCCAATCACGCAGCGACCCCGTCACCTCAGGGCAACGGGGTCTCAATCAAAACTAACTCAGTAATGTGCTAGCCAATTTGCTGGCAGTTTTTGCACTCTCGTGAGGCACCACGCCTCTGGGCCTCCTGAATAGAGATCTGCGAATAACCCTTTGCGTCCTTACCAACGGTACGGCACTTATGCGTATGGTAAACATTGCTACCGTTCTTATACCAAACTAGGCCGTAGCCCGGAATCCACTTACCGTCCTCGCCGACATAATAGGAGCCGATCCAGGCATTCGTAGCCATGGCACCGGAAGACTGGAGATAGTAGTCGCCGACCCAGGAGTCGTGGGCCATAGCGCCGGAACCGCTAAAGTAGTACCAGGCGCCGCCGATCTGACGCCAGCCGGTGGCCATCGCGCCGGAATCGTCGAACCAGTACCAAACTCCACCAACGTTGGCCCAAGAGTTAGAGGCCATAGCGCCCGAACCTCCGAGCCAATACCACGTGCCGCCATTGCTGAGCCAGCCGGTTGCCATGGCGCCCGAAACACTCGCATAGTACCAAGAGCCGCCCGCCAAGAACCAGCCGGTAGCCATCGCGCCGGAATCGCCGAACCAGTACCAGGAGCCGCCCAGGCTGCGCCAGCCATTAGCAACCATGGCGCCCGAGCCATCGAGGTAGAACCACGTACCGCCGATATTGAGCCAGCCAGTGACCATCGCACCGGAAGCGTTGGCGTAGTACCACGTCCCCGAAACGTTGATCCAGCCGGTCAGCATGACACCATACTCGTCGAAATAATACCAAGTTCCACCGATATTATGCCAACCGGTCAGCAGTTCGCCACTGGAGGTCGCATAGAACCACTTTCCATAGATGGAGTCATAGAGCCAGCCGCTATGCTGCATGCGGCCATCGGCGTTGGCACCAGGGGTGTTCAGGAAGTAGTTCTTGCCGTCAATCTGAACTCGGCCGTATGCCATATCATGGCTTTCGGGGTAGAAGTAGTACTTGTCCCCACCGATAGACTGCCAGCCCGAAACTGCGGTCCCGTCAGCGCCAAAATAGTACCAAACAGCTTCGTAATCGTTATGCCACTGGTTCGTGACCATGGCGCCAGTCTCGGGATCGAAATAGCGAAGGCTGCCGTCCTCGCACCGAACGAGTCCGGTCTGTATAAAACCATCTTTGTTGAAATAGTATGTACCTGCGGGACGTGATGTAACTAGAGAAGAATCGGTCCTCGAGGCGCTCTGATCAATTGAGTTTAAGCCTACTAGAAAACCTCTGTGAGCAGTCCCCCCGGCATTGCACTCGACGCTATACCGCGTAAGAGGGTCAGATGTCTGTTCATTTTGAGTGCCGTTCCAACCGTCATAGCCCCAGTAAGAAATCGGACGACCGTCGGAACACCATTCCGTAATCGGTCCACCGCCTCCGCCACCGCCAGCAATATCGGCAAATGAGGGCGCCGGGGCAACCGTCATGCAGGCAGCGGCAAATGCAACAACTCCCAGCACTGTTAGTCCGCGCCATCTTTCTCGAAGGTTTTTCATACGACATCCTTTCTCCGAGATTTAAGGCTCTCTTAAGTTATTTTTAAACTATCAATTCAGTATTTCAACGGGAAATCGATAAAAGGTGTCTTTGTAGCTGCAATTTAAATATAAGCCTTCGCGCCTTTACCGTTTCGTCAAAGAGCATCTAAGACAAACTGAGCTCATGAGCGAATTGATTAATAAAACCACATAATACAAACCTTGGTCATCAATCACATCTACCGCGGGCCGATTACGCCAGCCTCATGTGCTGCGATATAATCAATCTCACTAAATGCCAAATCAGCAAGCCGAAGGAGCCAGCGTGCTAACAATTCACTATGGTGATATGGAAAATGTTATCTACAACACGTCGGTTTACTTCAATAACGTCTATTCGCCCCAGTGGTTTCAAGATGCCTTTGCTCAAAGGATTATTAAATCAATCGATAAGGGCACCGTGGTAGGCCCCAATGCAATCGATACCAAGATTCTAGGCGTCATTCCTCCCGAGAAACTATCCAGCGGCACCAAAACACTACTGCTAATGTACTTTATGCCGCAGAATATATATAACGCCTCGAATTGCGGTGATAATTGCGCCTACTGGATTCTGAGAATCGCCGCGCAAAAGAATCTAACAATCAATCTCTACCATTTAATGGATTTCGGAAACGGCAAATTCACGGCTGTCATTGCGAACACAGGCGATGTCGTTCACACGATGTTTGACCTTGTCCCCATAGCTGGAAAATGCCTAAGGGAGAACTCCTGATGCGCGGATCATACAAGGTAATTATTCAAAATAACCGGGTTCAGTTTAAACTGACCATCAATAGAAATCTGACCATCATCCAAGGCAACAGTGCTACAGGCAAGACAACTCTGCTTGATATGGTGGCAGCTCACGAAGAGCTTGGGGCACAAAGCGGCGTAACAGTAAGTTGCAAAGTGCCCTGTAAAACAATATCTGGAAAATATTGGCGCAGAGATCTCCAAGAGATTTCCAGCAGTATTGTTTTTATTGATGAGGGCAATACTTTTGTTCGATCAAGAGAATTTGCCCATGAAGCAAAACGTAGCTCAAACTACTACGTAATCGTCGCCAGAGAGTCACTGCGCCAACTGCCCTATAGCGTTGATGAAATCTACGGTCTTAAGAACACCAACCGAACCACAACGAAGTATCCCGTTTACTCTCGTGTCTACACCTCTACATATCGTATTTACGGTGATACTGAATTTAGAGGCGAGAGGCCCGAGCTTGTCATCGTCGAGGACACAAATTCGGGCTACGAATTCTTCAGTTTGCTATGCAAAAATAGCAGCATTAAGTGCATCAGCGCGGGAGGAAAATCAAATATTTGCAACTGCATTATGGACGCACCGGAAAACGACATCCTCGTGATTGCCGACGGCGCCGCCTTTGGACCAGAAATTGCGGAAGCAGCTGCTCTATTGCGCCGAAAGAACATCAAGCTATTCCTACCGGAATCGTTTGAATGGCTCGTGTTGAAGTCGGGATTATTCAACAGCAAACACATTAAGGACATGCTGCTTAACCCCGCTGAACATATCGAAAGCTCAAAGTTCTTTAGCTGGGAGAACTTCTTTACTGCAGAACTCATCGAATGCTCACGAGACACACGTTTTCGATATGACAAGAGCTGCTTGAACGAGGAGTACTTGAATCCCACCGCCCTTGCAGCTCTTGAGGATACTTTGCCGGATCTTGGAATTACTTCGCTCTAAAGCAAGAAGTACTCACTGTCGAGAGATAGGTTCAGCCCGAGCCACGGGTCGCCATCGAGGAAGAACTCAGGCCAGCGTTGCATGAACAGCGCTTGCTCGCGCTTCCAGCGGCGCAGCTTCTCTTCGTTTGCCTCTTCCCTGCCGCGCGAGGTGAACTCGTAGTGGTACAGCTCGGCATGGGGCGTAAAGATGGTGCGGTAGCCCGCCTCCCACACGCGCAGGCAAAAGTCTGCGTCGTTAAAACCGACGGCGAATTCCTCGTTGTAGCCTCCGACCTGCTCAAATACGTCGCGTCGCACCATCTGGCAGGCACCTGTCACGGCGCTAAAGTTGCCCGGGCGCACAGCGCGGGCAAGATATCCCTCGCGCTTTGCCGAAAAGTCCTGGTTGGCATGGGCAAGGGCGCCACGCACACCAACCAAAATGCCAGCGTGCTGCACCAGATGATCGGCAAAGAAGAGCTTGGCACCCACAACGCCCGCATCGGGACGCTGCAGATAACCCATCGTCTCTTCAATAAAGCCTGGCGTTATAACCTTGGTATCGTTGTTGAGCAATAGCAGGTAGTCACCCTTAGCATGCTCAACGCCAAAGTTGATGATCTGGGAGTAATTGAACTCGCCTGACCAGTATTCAACGCGAGCGGCGCCCTTGCCGTCAGACGCTACGGCCACGCGCTCAGGCAGGCCCTCGTAATAGGCGAACGTCTCAGGATCTTCGCTGTTGTTCTCCACCAAGACGATTTCGTAGTTAGTATACGTTGCCTTCTCAGCAATCGACATCACGCAGGCATCAAGCGTCTCAACGTGGTCCTTGGTCGGAATCACAATACTCACCAGCGGCGCAGGTTCAGGCAGAGCACAGCGCATGCGATAGACGAATGGGGTCTCATCCTCCTCGACCGTTCCGCAAATGCCCAGTGAGTCAAAGTGGCGCTGCAGGGCAAGGCGGCCGGCCTCGATGGCGTACGGCTTGCTAGCGGCAGAGCCATCGGCGGTGGAGCCAGGGTGCACGCGCCAGTGATACAGCACGTGCGCAGCATGCTCAAACCGCGCACCCGCCGCCAGGCAACGGAGCGTAAGGTCGTAATCCTGGGCGCCCGCGACGTCTTCCGGCGACATACCGATGGAGTCGATCAGGGCCTTCTCCACCATCAAAAAATGGGTTACACAGTTATGGCTATAGAGCAGGTGATTATTACGCGGCGTGAGCACCACCCGTTTCGGGGTTTGCGCATCGGTGCCCACGCCGTTTGCGTATCGCGCATTTCGCGCTGAGCGTATCGCTTATTGCCTTACAGTTACTTCCTGGATGAGACCAGCTTGCGGACGTTCACGTCGCCCAGGTCTATCCTGACCGCCCCGTGGATCAGCCTGTCGACCATCGCGTCCGTTTGGACGCCGCCGCTGAAGTGGCCGTGCCACTCCGCGGGCGCGTGCTGCGTGCAGAGCACCGTGGAGTGCGACATGTACCTGCGCTCCATCAGCTCGAACAGGAAGCGGATGGCCACATCGTCGACGTCCTCGGTCAGCCACTCGTCAATGACAAGCAGCTCGTAGCGGGCGTACTTCCTCAGGATCTTCGCGTCCGAGCGCTCGGTGGCCGCCAGCTCGTAGCGCTCCATGAGAAGGTCGGGCAGCCTGACGTAGCGGGCGCTGCGGCGCATGTTACAGGCCCGCTTGGCGATGCAGCAGGCGAGGTAGCTCTTGCGCGTGCCGGTGCAGCCCTCGATCACGACGTTGCGCGAGTCCGCCATGAACTGGCAGGTGCCGGCCTCGCGGATGAGCACGCCGTCGATGCCGCGCCCCTCGTATATCATCTCGCCATGTCGGCTTCGGGGAACCGCAGGCGGGCGCGGCCGACCAGCCTTTTCACGCTGCTGGCGCGCTTCTCCTCGTACGCGTGGTCCACCATCATGCGGACCCTCTCCTCGAACGGCATCGCCATGCACGTCCTGTCGGAGTCCTGCAGGTCGAGCGCGTCCACCATCTCGCCCATCGACATATCGCGCAGCTTGCGCCGGGTCTCTTCGTCTATCATTTCCGCACCGCCTAACCCCTGTAGTAGTCCGCGCCGCGCACGTGCCCGCTGGGCGCGTCGCCGCCTTCCGGCTTTCTCCCCTGGCCGGCGACGGGTTCCCGCCGGTCGAGGTTCGAGTCGAGCATCGCCTCGAGGTGCCTGTACCTTGTCAGCGTCTTCCCGAACGACAGCTCAGTGAGAAGGCTGGCCGGCTCGTTCCTCATAGAGGAGGACGACAGGTGCCAGCAGAAGGGGAAGCTGTACTGCTCCCCAGCGGTGGTCGAAACCGAGGCCAGGGTGCCGAGGCTGGCGAGAATCGCCAAGCAGTAGACGAAGCTGAGGAAGGCGGCATAGGAGAATCGCGATCACGAATTTACACACCGCTTAGGTCTTGACCCAACAATGGCCTACCTTGGCAAAGAAACCCCTGCAATCTTGTCCCACAAAACATCAAACACCCTACCCGGATGCTTGAACAGCGCCCGATACAGAACCTGCCGAACCGCCTCGACGCAGGACGCGGCAACATACACGCCGGTCACCACAAGCATTACGGACAGCAGCCCCCACGCGGGATGGCAGTGGGAGAACACAAGCAAGTTCTTCCATAGTAGTTCCTGCATATAACCGCTGTCCGTGGCAAGGTACACGCCAAACGACAACGTGGCCAAGTAATTGACGGCAGGCCAATGCGCAGGTTGAGCGTTAAAGACAGACAAGCTCACCGAAAGAGCAATCGCAAGCGACAAGAGGCTTGCAGGATTAGTGACCACCGATCCGTACACGTTGGAAGCCAAGGCGCTTATAAGGAATATGTCCTTTTGACCCACAAAATAACAAACGTACACGGCAACATATGCGAGCACGGGCAGGACCAGAAGCCTTACGTCCGTCTCGCCGCGATAATGCCACTTAAACCAACACGTCACGCACGCGATCACGACCGTCTGACCCGTCAGGGAGGAAACAAAGCCGCCAAATGTCGAATACGGCACAACGGGCAAGACCCCATATAGCACGACCAGCAGCGCACAGAGCTCACCCAGCCGCCGGCTCGTCAAGGCACGCAACCCGTCGAACAGATAGGGTGCCACAAGAATCAGCAGAATATACACCGTAGGAAACCACCACAGCGAGGCGAGCGGAGCAAAGACGGCAGTCATCAGCTCTTCAGCTTGCAGACCATCCCCCGCCTTAAACACGCCGAAAAACAGGACGAGTGGCACACTGTAAAAGAGCATTTGCCCCAGCAGGGTCCAAGCCCTTCGCAGCTGACCCTTAAGTGTCAATTGCGCGTCGGCCAGGTACCACACCGTGATGATAAAAAACACGGCAACGGCAATACGTCCCGAAGGGTACAACGCGCCATGCAGCACCATGCGTGCAACGGTCCCGGGGAAAACGGAAATAGGGTCAGCATTATGAATCACGAAATGATGAGCCACTATGAACCACATCGAGATGATGCGCAGAAGCTCAACCTTTGAATTGCGCTCTTTTAATCGTCCCAAAATCTCCCCCATCAACCGTGCAACTTTTATGAGTCGCCAACGTATCTTGCATACCAACAATTTATCCAATTACACCTGGAGGGCAAGTTGTGTCCCGAAAAGTGGTGTAATCCCCTCCAGGGCCGTCGTCGGCCGATATCCTACGCGGCCCTACCGTGCTTGTTCATGAAGGCCGCCTCCGCGAGCGTCAGGACGCGCCCGACGGCCCCTTCCCCCGCCGCCGCCAACCCGGGCGACTCGTTGCCCTTCAGCAGGCTGCGGGCGCCCCATGAAGTTCCGCGCGCGCAGCCACGCGTCGTTCCGGTCGAGGCGGACGGCCCCGACGATCCTGACCAGCGACTCGACGGACGGGCGCGAGCGGGATAAGATGCGGCAGCGCAAATCCCGCCTGTGCAGGAAGTACGGGCTCAAGGGGAAGCGGGAGCGGAAGGGCTGAAATGTGGTGACGGTGCCCGGATTCGAACCGGGTGTGGCTAGAAACCTTGTAGACCATGATATGTGCCTGGCCACCGCCGCCTAGCCACGTTGCCACCAGTTCGCAAAAGCATGGAAGAGCAGAAATCAATCCACTCATGCAACCACCTCCCTGAATAAACTCAAAGAGGCAGAGGCCAAACTCTATCATGGCGCATACAAGCAAATAGGCTTGCATGCATTCTACCCCACTTATTTGTGACTCGCTTTGACAATCCACCATGAGGGAGGTACTCGGATGAAGTTGATATTCAAGGCCCCTGTGATAACCTTTTGCGTCACTATCTGATCGAACGGACGGGAGCCCCTTTGGATACGCTGACCTTTAGCGCTAAAAATGCGTTCGGCATCGGGTCGATGAATCATACGTTTAAGTTCAAGGAGTCGAGCAAGAGCCACTGCATGGCAATTTATGCTCCCAACGGGACGTGCAAAAGCTCTATTCGGCGCTCCCTCGAGTTGTGGAATGAGGACAAAAGACCTGAGGACGTCTTCTTCCCGGAAAACAGCTCAAGTTCTGAATTCGATATAAGCGCGAGCCCGGAGACAAATGGTATTGCCAAGGGGAATGTCTTTTGCTTCCAAAGCATGCCGGAGTTGCAGGATGCAAGGTTTTTCGATGACGATCTCCTTGCCTCGCCAAAGCTCAAAGCGCGCTACCTCGATGTAAGGAGGAAGCATTCCGACCGGGTTGGGGCCCTGCTGACGGCAATTCGTGAGGAGTTCGCCGGTAGCAGAACGACCTGTGCCAGCGATATGCGCTCCCATATTCGTGAATGCACTGGAGAGTCTCGTCTGCATGACGGGCTCAGATTTTTGCTTGAGCACGAGGCGGGCTTCTTGGCACCCGCATTTATGCACGACATGAAATTGACGGACCTCCTTAAGAGCAGCAACGAGACCAAGTTAACTAAGAAGGGAGTTTCTGAGCATATCGCCATATATGCCGAGGCGCGAAGCAGGGTGCTAAGTGAGTCAGGCGTATTCCATGACGGATTTGATATCAATGCCGCCACAGACCTTGCCACGTCGCTACAGAAGGCCCACTTCTTTGAAGCGGGACATTCGATCGTTCTGAATGACAGAAATAGTGGCGCCGACATACGCATCAAATCGGCCGCAGAGCTTACCGAATTGGTGAAAGCCGAATTGCAAAAGGCCTCTACCGACCCAAGCGTCCAGGAAGCATTTTCCACGGTCGACAAGGCGATTGGCGGGGCGAAGGAATCCGATGCCCTTAGGGACATGATTTGCGATACCCCCGGCCTTGCGGAGGCGATTGCCGACCTTCCCCAGCTTAAACTTGATTATCTGACATATGCAGTCGGCAAACATAGGGAAGGGATTGAAGCCTTGCTTGCCGACGCGGATGGCTACCTAAAGGAGCTCGGGAAGATTAATGCCGAGGTTCAGGCGGAGCGCACCGACTGGGACGACGCGATCGAGCAATTCAAAAACCGCTTCCGCGTGCCGTTCGGCCTCAACGTCAAGGATAGGGCCAGCGCCATCATCGATGGAAACGAGCCCGTCATCGAATTCACTTATGGAGAAAAGCCGGTTGATAAAGATAAGCTGCTTCGCCACCTGAGCGACGGCGAGCGGAAGGCACTGTACATGCTCTCCGTCATCTTTGAGGTCGAGAGAGCCCGCAAGGTGCATGGCAATAGGCTCCTCGTCTTTGACGACGTTGTCGACTCGTTCGACTACGCGAACAAGTACGCCTTCATCGAGTACCTCAAGGAGTTCTCGGAAATCGAAGATGTGTACGTGCTGTTACTGACGCATAACTACGACTTCTTCCGCACCGTCACCAACAGGGTCGAAGGGTTCTCGCGATCGAATTGCTCCGTTGCCGAGCGGGACGCGCAGGGGCGGCTGACTTTCGACGCCGTCGAGTACATCAACAAGAATCCCTTCCAGACCTGGAAGGGGAAGATGGCGAAAAGCGATGCGATAAAGATAGCGACCATACCGATGGTGAGGGAGATGGTCGATATACGCGAGGGAGCCAAAAGTGAGGACTACGAAAAGCTCTCCGCTGTAATCCATGGCGTTAAGGGATGCACCCTCAGCTTCAGCGACTTGTCCGATATCTACAGGACGCACTGGGATTGCGATGTCCTCGATGGCGATGACGAGCTGGTAAAGGATGCTGTTGCCAGGGTATGCGATGAGATCGCCCGAAAGAGCGGGAGGCTTAAGCTGGAAGAGAAGATCGTCCTATCCATGGGGATAAGGGGAATCGCTGAGAGTGAGATGAGGAGAGCAATGCAAAACAACGGCATTGCCGAACCAGAATCGCCGAAGTTTGGGAAGCTCGTTGACTGCTACAAGAAGCAAATGCCGGGTGATTACGCACAACATGCCGCAACTGTCGAAGCCGTTTCATTGCTTACCCCCGAGAATATCCACGCGAACTCATTCATGTACGAGCCGCTTGTTGATATAGGCTCGCACCGGTTTGTCGAGCTTTATCGGGAGTGCAAGAGTTGGCAAGCGCAGCGCGACTAAACATAGCCCAGTTGTGACACCCACGGACAATGCTCGCAATAGTTTTCGTTGCGGGCATTTTTGTTTGCCCGTGTGACTCATGGGAGGTCTGGCATGGAGGGTGAGCAGGATGGCGCGAAGGGCTCGGCCGAGCAGGGGGCGGGGGGTCGCGCGGGCGCAAGAGCAGGCGGAGCGCGAGCAGGAGGGGCCGCACGTGAAGCCGAGCCCCGCGGCGCGCTCGGTTTTAAGACGCCCGCCCGCGCCTTCAGGGCGATGTCCGGGGACGACGCGGCGGCGCTGCTGGACGCCTACGACGTGGAGGACGCGCCGCTCGGCGAGCTCGACCTGACGCCGGGGCTGATAGGGCCATAGCCGCCGGACCCATCGAAACACATCTCCACCGTTCCCTCAACTAGGAAAATGCCACCCCGGGGCCCGGGAGGGGCCTCGGGGGTGTTCGGCTAACTGCAGGAACGGCCTATCCGCTCAATGTGTTCGGCTGAGATCGGAAATCAACCCGGCTATTCATGCCTCGATTTAGAACCGCTCGAGAATCTCCGCAGCATTCTCTCGTAGATAGATATCTAGGTCCGGCACGGCAAACTGCACGTAGCCCCTCTGCGGAGCCTGAATAACCTCTCTTTGTAGCAGCTTAGCCCTAATAGAGCTGACCTCATTGGTCTTTTTACCCATGCGTTTAGCGATCTCAGATGATTTGGACTGCTGCTTATCCTCGCACATGGCCAAAAGGTATTTTATATCGTTGAGTCCAAGTCCAGAAATCGCGGGCTCGTGAACAACATCGTGAAAACGAGCCTCTGCCAGCGCAATGCCTTCGATAACATCACGCTCGCTCACGTTGGCACTTTTGACACGATGCAAGTTGGCGCGCTGCCAAATGGAGTAACCGACCAGTTGCACCAGATAGGCATAGCCCTTAGTGGCCTTAGCGGCTCTCGACAGCAGATCGTCCTCTATGGTCAAGCCAGTCGCTATAAAGCTATCGCCCATAGAAAGCGCCACCTCCACCTGGTTGATAGGCGCCAGATCTTCGGGGAGGGCACGACGCAAGAAAGTAAGTGCCTTGCCGTTAATAAGATCCATAACACCAGCGGGCAATCCGGCAAATGCGAGAGCAATATCGACTTTCTCCCCTATTAGAAGCTGCACAGCAGAAGCAATAGCGCGCATATCGTCAATCGGGGCATCCTGTACCTCATCTATTGCGATAAACAGGCCCTTGGAAGACTTTGCGGCCGAGCCAAGCAACTTTCTAAGACTCGACTCTTTGGGCACAACGTCGAATTTAGCGGAAACAAAGCCGGCATTTACGCCGACTGAAGCATTGGTCGCAAGGGAGGATTCTACGATTTGATCCCTCAGGTCCAGCAATAGGTTGGGGCCAGCAGAAATAATAGCTGTCTTCCAGCCAAGCTCTCGTGCACGATCTCTAAGATCACAGAGCAAAACAGTTTTCCGGAACCCCTTGGCCCGGCAACGCGCATGAGCCTCGCAGGTGCACCAATTCCCGAATTCAAACTCTCGGTAAACTCAAGGGCAATATCATCACGACCAATTATGCGCGGAGGCTCAGCGCCGGCAGTGGGACGAAACGGGTTATGGAATATTGTGGCGCTCACTTGTTTGCCTCTCAATGAAATTGATTATCGGTCGATCTTAGCTTTATTAGTTTATCGCGGACTATATCGGATTATATCGATTTATATAAGCCTGTACAAATTTATCGTAGAAGTATCGATCTATCGTAATATATATTAGCAAATAAACGTCGCGACGGACCATCTGGCAGGCGCCCGTTACGGCACTAAAGTTGCCCGGGCGCACAGCACGGGCAAGGTAGCCCTCGCGCCTTGCCGAGAAGTCCTGATTGGCATGGGCAAGGGTGCCACGCACGCCGACCACAATGCCAGCATGCTGCACCAGATGGTCGGCAAAGTAGAGTTTGGCGCCCACCACGCCCGCATCGGGACGCTGCAGATAGCCCATCATCTCTTCGATACAGTCCGGGGTCATAACCTCGGTGTCGTTGTTGAGCAGCAGCAGGTAGTCACCCTTAGCATGCTCAACGCCAAAGTTGATAATTTTGGAGTAGTTAAACTCGCCTGGCCAGCATTCAACGCGATCGCACCCTTACCGTCAGACGCGTCAGCCACGCGCTCCGGCAGGGCCTCGTAATATGCAAATGTCTCCGGATCTTCGCTGTTGTTCTTCACCAAGAAAATCTCGTAATTGGCATATGTTGCATTCTCAGCAATCGAGATCACACGGGCATCGAGCGTCTCGACGTGGTCCTTGGCCGGAATCACAATGCTCACGAGCTGCCTATAGGTAAACTGTCAAGGCGAATGGAGCCCACTTTATGGCCACCATACGCAAAGCCAACGTCTATCGACGAGCCATCCAAAAACGGAAGCACCACAACGGCGAGCTCGCGCTCATAATCGGCAAAGGAAAGACAAAGCGCCGGCACGCGGCCATAATCGACCGCCAGCGCCAAAGACGGCACACTCACGCCATTCGTCGTCGCCCGAACAAAAGAACAGGGACCTTCCTGCTCAATAAGTGCGGCGACATCTTCGCCAGCAAAACGAAGCAGCACAAACAGACGGCCCGCTACATGCAGATCTACGGCGACTACCACCCGCTGCTATTCCGCTTGGGCAACGCCGCGACCTTCTGCAAGGAGTTCATTCGCCTGGCAGCGGTCGACAAGTGCTTTAAAACCGGCATTCCGGCGCTGCGCAGCGGCATGAAAGATGCCCACAAGATCATCAAGGACCCCAACTGGAAGCCTATGCCGCCCATGAAGGACGCCGAGTAACAAGGACAGTACCTTCCCCCGCCTCCCTACAACCGTTGGCACACCACTGCCACGCTCCGTCCATCAAAGCCAAAACCCCAACGCATGCGGCCGACGCCGGGTCGCGGCACTCGAATCTCGTCGATGCCGTTGCGCTCGATCTCAAGCAGCGCCTGAACAGCCAGCAGCTCCAGGCCCAACGCGTCCACACCGGGGTCGCACATCATGTTGATCGTTATCAGCGGGCGCTCGTCGAGCATGCCGATCGTGTCGGCTACATCGAACACATTACCCGTAGGAAATAGCTGAATATCCCAGCGATCCGCGCCGCACTTTCGCCTCGAGGCAGGATTGGCATAGCCCGGCAAGCCAAAGCAGAGCCCCTGCAAGAGCAGGTGATATGGCAGCGGCGCATCTGGGTCAGTCGTACCGATTCCCGCATCTCCAAGTACATGGCCCAGTGCCCGCCTCACCGCATCCTCGTCCCCACGGCACAGCCCGTCGCGAAACGCATCGATGTCTCGAACGTCCTCGGCAGCGCACTCAAACCACTCAATAATTACCAGACGCAACGCATGGCGAAGCTCGTTATTGGGCAACCGCAGAGCGCGGCGCCGATCGCCGCCTACCGGCTCCTCAGTCATATCCGTCGTCAGAAAACCAGAAAGGTACAGCATCGCCCACAGCTCGTCGTCAGACAAGGCATCTGGCCCCGCGGCGCCCAAACAAAGCGGAACTTCAACGCATCCGTGAGCTTCGAGCAAATCGAACAAGGCCGAAAGGCGGTCGAGATACCAGTCACCAACTACCCTACTCAGGCAATCGGCATACCCATACAGGTCGGCACGCATGGGCGGCGTACAGCCCCGGTCCAGAAAGCCGATCACACGCGCAGGACTCGAGCAATATGCCCCACCAAACCGGTATCCCTCGAGCCATTCGCGAGCATCATCCAGGTATTCCTCGCATCCAGCATGGCTCAACAGGGTCTGAACCTCGGCATCTGAAAAGCCAAACCACCGGTCACACCACATCGAGAGCGGCGTCGCCAGGCGATACGAGCAACCGCGCGCGCAAAGCGCTGCCTCGGCAGGGTCAGGACGCTCTCCCATCAGGCACGCCAGTCCCAACGAATCGCCCGCAGCGGCAATGGCGTCGAACAGCACGCGATTTAGTCGCTCCGCCAGACCGGCGCCGCGATTGTCCGTCGCGCCCATATGGCCCAACCACGCCACGTCGTACCCGTCGACAAGCAATACGACCTGTTCATCGCAGGCCATCTCCAGCAACTCAATAAGCACACCGAGCACCGAGTCGATCTCATCCTCGCTCGCCACGCCACGCGCAACGCGCTCGATGTGGCGCACCTTGCCTCGAGGCAAATCCGGAGCTTCCAAATATGCCAACAGCCGAGCGCACTCGCCCAAAAGCGCATCACGCACCACACTGGCGACAGTGGCCCCATGCCTCGGAGCGCCAGAAAAATCCAGCGATATCACTGGATAGCACGCGCACTCATCCCGATAGCGCCCACCGTCCGCATCCCAAATCTGAGTATCGGCAAACAAACTCCGACCAGCATGATCGACCGCGGGACGCTCCAGAAAAGCCCTGAGCATCGACAGGTTCATGCTCTTGCCAAAACCCTCGGGTCGGCAGCACACCACAACGGACGCATCGCAATCCAGCACATCGGCAATAAACATGGTCTTGTCGACCAGGACGCATCGGTTCATGGCCTCAGCAAAATCATGCACGTCGACCGGTAACCGCCCATCACCCAAACGATTGAGCAACTGTACGCTGACGTTGGCGCCCGCACCATAAATGCCCTGTTCAGACACCGTAACAACTCCCTTAAACGCAACACGATGCCCATTGTACCGAGCAGCCATAGCATAACGATGTCTCCGTGCAAACGTTTCGGGCAACGGTAGCAACAGACACCCCAAAGGAGTGCAATAAATCGTTGCACAACAAAAATAGGGCCCGATGCAAACGCACCGAGCCCCGTCCAGAACTCTTATAAAGACGACTCAAAAGGCTACTCTTCGGAGCCATCCTCCTCAGCAGCCTTGTTCTGCTGATCGAGCTTATGCTTGCCGCTCACGATCGACGTGGCACCCAGTGTGGCCAAGCTTGCGCTGGCAAGGCTCGCCATCACGATAAGGTCGCCCGTCTTAGGCATGTTGCCACCCGAGGACTTGTTCGTAGTAGTGGTCGTAGTGGTCGTAGTCGTCGTGTTGTCCTTGCTCTCGCTCTTATGAGCGTCAGCGTCGTACTGCCTCGTGTCCGTTTCGGTGGAAACAACAGAAGCGCCATCGGCATTGGAGCCGGAGCCCTGGTCAGACGCTCCCTCATTGGAAGAAGAACCGCCGTTAATTCCCGACATCAAAGACGACCCCAGCATGGAGCCAAGCTGCTCACCGGTAGAAGGTTTGTTTTCCGTCAAGGAATTGCCGGTATCGGAGCCCTCGCTCGAACCAGGCACAGAAGCATCGGAGCCGGAACCGTTCGAGGAGTCAGCATCAGCAGAGGAGTCACCGGAGCCGTTGGAAGTTCCCGCATCGGTGGAACCAGAAGTTGTGCCGTCCGTAGCACCGCCAGAACCAGAAGTCGACGAATCGCCAGAAGTATCGCCGGCCGCCGCGCCACCAGACGTCGCCCCACCGTTACCGGCATCATCGCTGCCTGTATCGGTCGAGGGCGCATCCGTATCGCCGCTATCGCCCGCATCGTCATCGGTATCAGGCGTGGGCGCAGCGGGGGCGGCCGGCGCCATGCTCGGGCCGGGTGCCGGCGTGGGTTCAGGCTCCACAGGCGTTGCCGCGGCAGCCTCGTCCTCGGCGATATAGACCAGGCAGTCCTTGAGCTCATTGCGGTAGCGGTTCTTCCAGCCCTCATGGTACTGGGGCTGGTTCGAGTACTTCTTCGCAACGTTATTGACCACGCTATCAGACAGCGCCGTCACAAACTCGCGGTCGGACATGCTGTTGGAAAGGTTCGCCCAACGGAAGAAGTCCTGGCAGCCACCGGTGCCGCACATGTTGGTGATACTCCACACCATGCCCTTGACGCAGTCGGCGCGCCCGGAGATATCAATACCCAAAGTACTCTTAAGCCACGACTCCGTCACCGCATAGTACGAGTTGTACGCATATGCATCCTGCAGCGCCGAGAACTCAGCCGGATCGGTGTTATACGCACCCAGGAAAGCCTCTTGCGCAATGCGGCCCAGCTCGGTGAGCTGGCCGTTCTCGTACATGGAGTTGCTCGCGTTGGAGATCTCGCTGCCGCGATCGATCGCGTCCTTGAGCATGCTGTACTTTTCGGGGTTGTAGTTATAGGCCTGCCTCATAAACGGAATGAGCGACCAACGACGGTCAAACTGGTAGTAGCCCAGCGCGTTATAACCATCGCCATACGAAAAGCCCTGGTTGTAGTTGCCGTGGCTCTCATATTTGGTGAAGTACTTCATCTCGGCGGTCACATTGACAAACGAGACCCCCTGAACCGACCGCAGCACGCCCGAGAAGGACTGCTGGGTGTAAAGGCCCTTATCGATATCGGTAGCATCCGAGGCAACGCCCGGCGTGGGCTCCTCGGCCACAGCGGTCACGGGCGCGGCAACGGCGCCAAACGAAAGCGCAAGCGTCAGACCAGCGACAATAGCAGAATGCTTGGGCTGCATACGTCCTCCCTGCATGAGTGTAGTAAAAGTGCAGTTTGCAAAGATGGATTTAGTATTGCAGCTCGCCCATTGTTGCACAACAACAACTCGGCAAACGGCAACAACCCTCCGCTAAATCTTAAGGATTTAGAAGAATTGGTCGTCAGGGGCCAAGAGAAGCTCGCCGTAGCGCTCCAACAGCCCGTCTCTCAGCTGACAAAAAGCAGGGATATAAACGTTCAGGATGCGCTGGATCAAATCCTGCGCCAGCTTGTTGTCATAAATGTGAACGTTCGTATTGCGATCTCTGAGCATATCCAGCCAAGCGGCCTCATCAATGAAGTCGTAGAACCGGTAGACTTCCTTCAGAATGGCTCGAGGCGATCCCGACGCAGCAAGCGTAGCGCCCTCATACTCAAGCAGACGCTTTAGGAGCTTCCAGCTCAACTCAAACTGGAGATTGAACTTATTGATCAGTCCGCTTTGAACAAAATCGTTGTTGAGATCCTGATTGGGCGCATCCTCAAGATTCGCTAAGGCACTGGCAAAGTTCTCATACTTTTTCATACAGGATCACACCATCCCTAACAATTTCGTCGAGTAACGACTGCGACAACGACTCATCGAGATTGACTGCGTCTATATCCAAAAGGGTATCAAGATGCTCGTCAATCAGATATGAGAAACGCCTGAAATCCCGACAGCCCGCTACGGCAATATCGATATCGCTCTTCGGCAAATTGTCACCTCGAGCGCGAGACCCAAATAGCACAACTTTTTCGGCGCCGCAATCACATGCAAACGAAACGATCTGTTGGTACACGTTGTCGATCCGTCCCATTTGCAGCCCCCTACAGCTTAATGTCGAAGTTGATCTCGGGGACGGCGGCTAGGTCGGCCAGCGTCACGCCGTCGACGTAGTTCTCAATAACCTCGTCCAAACCGCGCCAGAACTTGACCGTGGAGCACAGGTCACTGCGGGTGCAGCTGTTGTCGATGCCATCGCACGCCACGGGCGCCGTGCTGCCCTCGACGGCGCGCAGGATGTCGCCGGCGCGCACCTCGGCCGGGTCCTTGGCCATCATGTAGCCGCCGCCCTTGCCGCGAACGCTTTTAAGCAGGCCCGCCTTCATAAGCGGACGCACCAGCTGCTCCAAGTACTTCTGCGAGATATGCTCGCGGTCGGCCACCTCGCGCAGGGCGATCTTACCCTCTGCGTCGCCGAGCGCCGCGATGTAGATCATCAGTCGGAGGGCATAGCGGCCCTTAGAAGAAATGAGCATACCTACCC
>ERZ1031347.49-NODE-49-length-58003-cov-28.099589_pt1 | contig 58003 bp, 37 predicted proteins | sample MGYA00517106_ERZ1031347 | MGnify/ENA primary metagenome ERZ1031347 (study PRJEB33719, sample SAMN04261392) | wastewater metagenome | biome: periurban shantytown; feature: human; material: feces | host: Homo sapiens | place: Peru: Lima | collected 2012-07-19 ...
AACTGCGGGAATGGCCCATTTGCTCAATGTGTTCGGCTGAGATTGGAAATCAACCTTTTTTCTTCGATAAACGGTATGCGGCACTTAGGGACGTTCCTTTTCTGCCGGCACCCAGGGACATTCCTTGCACCAATCTCGTTTGCGCTAGATAAAGAGTTCGCATTCCTTCCGCACGACGCAGACCTTGCCCAGCATCTGGGAAACAGCGGATAGCTTGTTGGGATCAAGCTTGCGAGCGCCTCGCGGACATACGGCGATGCAGCGCATGCAGGAGATGCACGCCTCGCCATCCACCTGCCTTGGATCGTCCTTGTCGATAGCTCGAACAGGGCACAACGCAGCGCAAGCACCGCAGGAGACGCAATCCTCCGTTGCATGGGGCACCATACTGTGGCCTCCAGCTTGCTTATAAGGACGATTGCCGGGAATAGAGGGCTCAGACGCAGCCCCGTCCAGTAGCTTTTGCCGGATTCGCTGCGCAAACTCTGAAAGTTGCGCCACATCCTGCGCATCCGGTCGCCCAGCAGCAAACTGACGAGCAACGGAATGCTCAGCAATGGCCGAAACCGCTGCAACCACCCTAAATCCGGCGTGCTTCGCAACGTCCTCCAGCTCTACGAGCGTGTCCTCAAACGCGCGGTTGCCGTATACACAAACCAAAACAGCCCGAGCCCCGTTGCCGCGCACCATACCCAACCGGTCAGCCACCACAGCCGGGATTCTACCGGCATACGCCGGCACAGAGATTACGGCCACGTCGTCCTCAGCCATCGAGACCGCGCGAAAATCAAGCCCGCTATCGGTCAGGTCGATGGTAGCGACACCCCCGTCCAGTGCTTCGCTCACAAGGCCAGACACCTTCCGCGTTCCACCCGTCGGACTAAACACCATTTCGAACACACTCATCGGATCTCCTTCACTATGCTTGGCGACACGCCAAGTCGCCCACGCGTTCAGGCAGAGTATATGGCACGCAGAACGCTCCTCGCTTTGGCGCCTACCCTTCGTTTTGCATAATTCCCGCTGCAGATTGCATATATTTATGGGATACCGCCGTGTTCCTCTGAGGTACCCCCTCCCGGGCCGTGCAAAAAACGGAGTATTCTGCAACGTGACCGCGTCGGCACCGCCGCGGGTGGGCAAAACCATAGGGTGCCGCATCATTTTGTGGCCCGACATAGCGGGAATGACGCACCTTTGCTCCGGAAAACGACGAAATCTGGCTCAAAACGATCGCTAGGGATATCCGAAGGCCACCGTTGGCGACGTCGAATCATATGCAGGCAACCAGAGCTGCAGAATACTCCAAAAAATGTACGGCGCACCCCATGGGACCCATTGCTGCATGGCAGAAAATAGGTCCTCGGCATCCTCAGATGCAATCCCGCGAAAATCACGTTTGAATTACCGATAGGCACGGCAAACAAAAGGGCCCGAGCGTTGTTTGCTCGGGCCCTTAGTTTGTCTCACGCTAGCGTGCGATGCGTATGTTACTTGCGCTTGCCGCCGCCGTCGCCGGGACGACGGGAGCTGCCGCCGCGCTTGCCGCCACGGCTGTTGCCATAGCTGCCACGGTTATCGCGACCGCCGGCACGACCGCCGCGGGATCCGGCCTGGTTGCCGCCACGCCCGCCGCGGTAGCCGCCACGGCGCTCCTCGCGGGTGTCGTCGTAGTTGCGCCAGTCATCGCGACGATCGCGGCTGGCACGCGGGTCGCGACGATCGCGCGACCCATTCGAACGAGCAGCGCCGCTGCGGCCACCGTTGCCACGAGCGCCCTCGCGACGCTCGCCACCGCGGCCACCCTCGCGACCCCCGCGCTCGTCAAAGCGCTTGCCGCCGCGGGTACCACGCTCGTCACGCGAACCACGGCCTTCGCCGCCACGGCGCTCATCGTTCTCGCCGTCGCGACCGGAGCGACGACGGTCACCCGAGCCGCGCTTGCCGCCGCGCGAGCCACGGCCCTCGTCCTCGCGCTCAACACGGCGACGACCACCGCGGTCCTCGTCCTCGCGGCGACGGCGATGCGCCTCGCCCTGGAACTGCTTGGCACGGCGCTCGGCACGGTTGCCGCGTGGGGCCTGCTCAACGGCAGCAGCACCGCCGCGCTCCTCGGCAGCCACCTCGCGGGCCACGCTCTCAACGGCCTCATCCACGCGAGCCTGAACGCCCTCGCGCACGCGGGTCTTGCCGCCACGCTTGGGACGACTCGGACGCTCGCCGTCGCCGCGACGCTCGTCGCGACCGCGGTTGGAACGACCGGCCACATCGCCGTAGTCATCGCCGTTGCGCTTGCCGTCGCGACGTGCCTGCTCAAGCTTCTTCTTGCTCTTGGACTTGCCGCGCTTGGTCTTCTTCTTCACCTTAAAGGCCGCAGGATCGCGCTCGGGGTCAACCGCGGGCGGATTGGGGCCCACATGCAGGTCGCCGGCGTCATAAATGTCGGCCGTCTTGTCCATGAGCTTCTCGATCTCGTAGAACTCATCGACGTCCTGCTCGGTCACAAACGTAATGGCCCAGCCCAGCTCGCCGGCACGTCCCGTACGGCCAATACGGTGGATGTAGTCGGTCGGCTCGGCCGGAACGTCAAAGTTCACGACGTAGCGCACATCGCTAATGTCGATGCCGCGGGCGAGGACATCGGTCGCCACCAGCACGTCAACGGTGCCGTCGCGGAAGGCCGAAAGCGCGCGCTCGCGCTGGGCCTGGCTGCGGTTGCCGTGGATCGCGGCGGCCTTGATGCCCTTGCGCTCCAGACGACGGCAGCAGCTGTCGGCGCGGTGCTTGGTGCGCATAAAGACGATAGTGCGCTCCGGGCCCTCCTTCTTGAGGAACTCGGGCAGCAGGTTGTTCTTGGCCTCGATGGACACTGGGAACACAAACTGGTCGACGGTGTCGGCGGTCGACGTGGCCGGTGCGATCTCCACGCGAGCCGGGTCGCTCACCAGGTCGGTGATCTCGCCCACGGCCTCCTCGTCGAGGGTCGCCGAGAACAGCAGCGTCTGGCGCTCGGCCGGCGTCTCGCGCACGATGCGGCGAACGGCGGGCAAAAAGCCCATGTCGAGCATGCGGTCGGCCTCGTCGAGCACCAGCACCTTGACCTCGTTCAGGTGGCAAGCGCCTTGCTCGATCAGGTCGACCAGACGGCCCGGCGTGGCGACCAGGATGTCGCAGCCGTACTTGAGCGCCGCGGTCTGGGGCTTGTAGCTCACGCCGCCCACGACGGTCACGGCGACATGGCCCGTGACGTCGGCGATCTTGCTCGCGACCTCGTCGATCTGCTGCGCGAGCTCGCGCGTGGGGGTGATGACGAGCATCACGGGGCCGCGGCCGTTGCCCTCGGGCTTCTTGGCGCCGCGACGGCGGTTGCGGCTGCCGCGCTCGCGCACGGGTTTGGGAGGAGCAATGTGCTCCAGATTGTTCATGGTCGGCAGCAGGAAGGCGGCCGTCTTGCCGGTGCCGGTCTGAGCGGCGGCAAGCAGGTCGCGGCCCTCGAGCACCACGGGGATCGAGCCGGCCTGCACGGGCGTGGGCGCCGTGTAGCCTAGGTTCTCGATGGCACGAAGCATCTCGTCCGAAAGTCCCAGCTCGTCAAAGGCAGGCAGGTTCTCGGTCGCGGACTCGACGGTCTCGGCGGCGCTAGCCTCGTCGGCAGCATCGAAGGCAGCCTGGGCCATGGTCTCGCGGGTCTCGTCCAGAATCTCGGCGTCCGTGACGTCGGATACAGAATTACGCATATGTTGTTGTTCCTTATCTGCACGCGTTATGGACACGGCATGCGGCCGCGCGAGCGTGCTTGGTAGTGCGCTAATACATACAAAAACAGGTGCGCACAGAGAGGACGTTGCTCAGCACGCTGGCGATCGCTTTGGCAGCCCTATCACGCGCCGTCCAGACGCAGCAGCTCTAAGCGATGGAGCAGATTCGCCGCCGGTTAGTATACCCGCGCTTCGCATGCCCCCACGTAAACCACAGATGACAGGGTCTGGGATCGCGTAGAGACTCCCCCGCCGAGCAACATCTAAATCTGTAACATCTACGGGGCAAATCGGGTCTCAGATGTTACAGACCGAGACAGAAGACTCCCCCGTCAGACAATGTCTCAATCTGTAACAGTTACTCGGCAAAATCGGTCCTTACTGTTACGGATCGAGACAATCCGCTATCTCTGGACACAACATCTCAATCTGTAACAGTTATCGAGCAAATTGAGCTGTAGATGTTACAGATTGAGATTATTGACCGGCGGGGCGGCACTGGCTCCAACGCCGACAGCGGCCCCGACCCCTTATTCCTTCACGAACTGCGGCGTGGGCGTGTAGTTTTCGAACCTCCATGCGTCAAATCTACTCAGCTCACTCATCATGCCGCCCGTGACTCCGCTCATAGTGTCATAACCCGTTTGAACCTCAAGCCCGTAATCGTCGCCCCTAAATACGCTGATGCCACCTTCCATGCTGGGATTAAACACAAACGTCAGCGTCGCCTGGCCAGCCTTGGCCCCAGTAATCTCGTCGGCGCTGGCAGGCTCGTCATAGTCATCGTCATAGTCTTCGTCATAGTCGTCGTCATAGTCGTCGACTTCACCGATCCTAAAGCCCATAAACCCGCTGTCGCCGATTTCCTCAATACTCACGTCATCCTTTTTAAAGACCATGCGACCGCTCAGGTCCTTCCTCGAAAGCGAATAATCCGTCGAAAGCTCAACAGAAATCGTTCCGGCGACTTCGTCAAAGTTAGAGATCTTGAGGTAAATGTCAGGCGTACCGTCCTCATCGAAGTCCTCGTAAGTACCCGAGATGTCAGCCATCGGTTCCGTGTCGCCGTCATCATCGCAAAGGTCGGAATAATCGAAACACCATCCCGTAGCCTCATCGAAGAAGTACACATATTCCTGATGATACGAATCGTCAAAGTACCAAGGCACCTCACCGGGAACATCTTGCTTAACCGTGCACGTTGAGCCTTCGAGCTCGGAATCCACGTCCGTCAGCCCGTTTTCCTCGTCAAAGTCGATGCCCCTTGTGGGTTCGGTCGATACCTTATTGGATTTCAAAGACACATTCGACACCACGCCGCCCGAGCCCTTGAGGCCGGTAAACGTAAGGTCTATCGTCGAACGGAAACTACGATTCTCTGTGACCACCTGTGCTGAGCCGTTCACCAGACCATTGCTCTCCGTAACGTTGTCCACCTTGACGGACTTGACTTTATACGCCGAAGAATTGACGTAGTCGCTGGAAACAAAGCCGCCAAAACTCTCGCCATACTGCTCGTCCACCGTCTTTTTGACAGCCGCCGTCGTCTGGTCGACCATCTTTTGGTGCTGAGCCTTCTGCCAGAACGAGAATCCCACAAAGCCGCCGATGCCCATGACAATAACGACAACGGCGATGGCCAGTCCTGCAGCGACCCTCTTTCCTCGACGGGGCTTCTTAGCAGGAGCCATCGACATGGGTGTCGGAGCAGAGTCCGGCTGGAACTGCTGAGGTTGAGCCCGGTACTGCTGCTCCGGCTGAGCCTGCGACTGATCCCAATACTGCTGAGCATAATCGGCAGTATTCGCCATCGGCTCGTCAAAACCCTGGTCCATGACCCGGGCGCCGCAAATGGGACAAAACGTCGTGCCCGGCACCAGCTCGCTTCCACAACTTGAGCACCTCATGGTATCTCCCTTCAACACTGCAGAGCAATCCATGCGAGCGAACGCGCTGGCAAGCCCCTCCACCTCTTCTTGGCGCAAGCATATGGGAGATATCGCGAAAGACGTTGCGCAACAATTCCAAGCGGTCGTTTCCACACCGCCAGCAGCAGGTTTGTCTCAATCCGTAACAGTTACGGGCCAAAACTGGGTCTTAGTGTTACAGATTGAGACATACGATCAGCCCCTTGGACAACATCTCAATCTGTAACATCTGCTGAGCAAAACGAGTCCTTACTGTTACAGATTGAGATGTTTGATGTGTTGGGTGGAGAACTATCTCGATCTGTAACAGGTAGAGGTTGAAATCCCGCCTAGGTGTTACAGATTGAGACGGAATCTGTACACATGAACACCACTATTGGCATCGTCTGAAGGTTTTTCGCAGTGTTGCGCAACAACTTTGTCCGATACCGCAGGTACCATAGATTCGAACGCAAGAACCATCAAAAGAAGGGAGCTCACCTTATGTTTTGCACGCAATGCGGAACGAAGCTGCCTGACGACGCACGCTTTTGCACCAATTGCGGAGCGTCCGTAGCGCCCAAGGCAGCGACCCAGGCTCCGGCGCCCGCCGAGACACAGACTGCTGAACCTGCACCCGCCGAGGCGCCCGCCGTTGATCCGGGCGAGACCGTCGTTACGCTCGATGCCGTTGAGCCGACGTCCGAGCCCGCACCTGCACCCGAGACCGTCACCGACCCCGGCGAGACGGTCGTCACGTTGGACGCTGTCGATGCAGATCCCGGCGAGACCGTCGTCACACTCGACGCCGCTGACCCGAAGTCGGACGCCCCGACAGACACCGCCGAGCCACAAGCTGATCAGACCGACCCCGGTGAGACGGTCGTCACGCTCGATGCCGTTGAGCCCGCGACTGAGCCCGCGGCCGAGCAGACCGCCAATGCCGAGCCCGCAGCCGACCCCGAGCCGGCCGCCGAGCCCGTCGCCATCGACGACGCCGCGCCCGTTGACGCCGCCGAGGCCAACGAGATCTTCGAGACCGACGACAACGCAGCCGTCGCCGTCGCCTTCCCCGGCGATGATGCAGCCAAGCCCGCGGCCGTCGCCGACGACCCCACTACGCTCGTCAACGTCAACGACGACCCCACCACCATCGCCGAGTTCGACGAAGATGCCCAGGCGACCGCCGAGGCCATGGAGTCGCTCGGCGTGGCACAACCCACGGCTGGCGCCACCGTCGTCGACCTGCCCCAGCAGCAGATGACCGACACCACCATGCAGGCGGCGCCTATTCCGCAGCCGCAGCCCCAACCGCAGATGCCCATGCCCCAGCAGCCGCAGCAAAAGAAGCGCCGCTGGCCGGTCTTCGCGGGCCTTGGCCTGGTCGCCGCCGGCGCCGCCGTGGCAGCCATCCTGCTACTCACGCCCAACGCCAACGCCGTCGAGATCACCTCGGGCAGTCAGGACGCCGTCGTGTGCACCGTCGATACCAAGGTCCTGCCCAAAATGAAGGACCGCGTGATCCACAGCTACACCGCGACCCTTACGCCCAAGAACGGCGGCAAGAGCTACAAGATTAAGGTCAAGGGCGACGACGGCTTTACGATCGGCGACTTTGGCAAGGTCAAGCCCGGCGACTACAGCTGCAAGATCGAGGACACCAAGGGCAATACGGTCCAAAACTTCAACACCACCGTGGTTAAGAAGGACGACGCCAGCGCCGAGAAGCCTGCCGAGAGCGTGACCGTCAACACCCCCAAGAAGGACGACGACGCCTCCACCAGCACGGACAACGGCAGTTCCTCGGACACGACCTCCAAGGACGACACCAACAGCGACGACGCCAGCAAGGACGACTCCACGACCAAGGACGACTCGAGCACGTCGAGCGACAGCACGAGCAGCTCCAAGCCCAGCAAGTCCGACAAGAAGACCGACACGTCCAAGGACACCACAAACACCACCGCGCCCGCCACGATTGACGACGCGACCTACAAGGCCGCCTGCACCGCCTACAAGAGCAAGCTCAACAGCCTGATCAAAAAATACGGCGAGCCCGAGCTTGTCTCGACCGGCACGAGCGACTACCAGATCAGCGGCGTCCAGTTTGCCCAGCTCGTCGATTTTAACGGCGACGGCCTCGAGGAGCTCGTGACCGTTCACTCCAAGACCAAGGCAAAGTCCTTCAACAAGAAGACGCGCCTTTCGAACGGCGACTACGTCCTCGACGTGTGGGGCTACAACGGCAAGAAGGTCGTCAATCTCTACAGCGGCTCACCGGAGGCGTCCAACGGCGGCTATGTCTTTGTAACCTTTAAGACCATGATCGGCGACTCGAGCAATCACGTCTATCTGACCCAGCTCATGTCCGACGACACGGCCGTGCTCGTTGACGACGATGCCGAGTACAAGTATTTCACCTACGACGGCACTGAGTTTAAGGCTGCCGAGGGCGAGCTCCACGGCGACGACTTCAACTACCAGAGCGCCTTCCTCATCAAGGGCTACAGCGACAACCTGGAGGACCAGGACGCCTCTGCCCCGGAGGGCGCCATCGACACCTCCAAGCTCAACCTCAACAACACGGTCGATACCGTCGAGCAGACCTTGATGACGCTCACCACCAAGATCAGCGGCACCGACACCGATGCTGATGCGAACAGCAGCAAGTCGGCCGACTCGTCCAGCAGCAAGTCCAGCTCCAGCAAAAAGTCGAGCAAGTCGAGCAGCTCCAGCAAGTCGAGCAGCAGCGACGACTCCGACGATGAGAGCTACGACTCGGACTACGACGACAGCTACGACGATTCCGGCGACTACGACGACTCCACGGACTCCGTTCCGCCCACCGAGTTCACCGACGTCGACGAGTAGCGCCTAGCACCCCAGTCTCAGCGCACAAAGAAGCGCCCCGTTTCCGCCAGAGAAACGGGGCGCTTTCTTGTAAGCAGAGTTACTGAACAGAACTACTTAATGTAGACCGAATCGACGATGTACTCCCAATCGGAATCGCCTGAAAGCGAATCGTACGATCCGAGCCACAGGTCGGTCGATTTACCTACGTTGCCGGTTTTTCCGATTGTGTTAAACCCCGAGTTAAAGTGGTTGGAGATCATCAGCGTTCCCACCGTGTAGCCATCGTGGACAATCTTGTAATCGACCCACAGACCATTCTTGACGCCGCTGTACGTACCCTGCGAGGTCTTGACGTCCCAGTCGCTCCCCCAGTCCTCGGGGACCTCGAACGTAAACACGTCGCCGTCGTAGGTACGGCTCTTGCGGCTCGCCTCCGAGACGGCCGCGTTATAGCTCGCGACCGCACCGTTACGCGCCGAAGAAGCCAGGCCCGCCAGGCGATCGGCCTCGTCCTTGTCGTCGCACCCGCCCTGGCGCGCGTAATTCTGCGCCATGGTGATCTCGCCAGCCTCAACGTCCACGGCATTGATCGGGTCGCCGAGCTCAAACTTGGCATTCTCGCGCAGGTCGAGCTTCTCGCCCTTCTTGAGCGCATCGCCCAGCTTAATGCTCACCGAAACGTTGGGTACGTCCCAAATCTCGCCATCGGCACCCAAGGGCGACGCGGCCACTGCAAGGCTGTAGTTGCCCTGCATGAGCTTGATACCGTTGCCCTCGCTGTCGACATAAAAGACCGTATCCACGTCCTTGCCGTCAACGTCGGTTCCCGTCACGTGCACCGGCAGCTTGGTAGCGCCGGTATCGGTATCCCACTGCATGCCGGTCGCCGTGATGCGCACCGGGTGCTTGGAGTGCTTAACGGCCTCTTCTTCCTTCTTCTTTTCGATGCGCTCAATCTCGGCCTGTTGCGGGCGATACACGCCAAAGTAATAGCCAGCGCCACCGCCCGCGAGGATAGCCACCAGCACGCCAAAAGTAATCAGCGCAGCCTTCTTACCGTTCTTTTTGGGACCCTGCGGACCAGGGCCGCCTGCACCCATGTCGTAGACACCCGGTACGTCGACCGGCGGCATATAGGGCGGCAAGTCACTGGCGTCCGTTACAGAAGCAGGCTGCCCATAGCCCTGCTGCGTCTGACCAGAATGCTGGTACGTCGGCTGTGCCGGAGCAGCATCAGCGGGCCCAAACTCCTCCATAGGGGCACCGCAGCTGGTGCAGAAGTGCTGGCCGTCGGGCACGTACGAGCCGCATTTAGTGCAAAACATAAGGTTCTCCCTTACAACAATTCCGTTACCCAGAGTGTAACCCGCGCTCCGCCCACAACGTTGCGCAACAATTGCCACCTCATAGCAAAAGGCCCCGCGGAAGATCCGCGGGGCCTACGATAGTCTCCCGTAAGCGGGGCCGAGTCCAGCCCGCCAGCAGGCGTATCGACGAAATTAGTCCTCCTTGAGGACAAAGGAGCACACCAGGCCGGCAGCCGAGAAGATGAGCGTGAGGATGGCGCCGAATGCAGGCTGGATAAACGGTTTGATGGATGCGATGATTCCGGCCGTGCTGCTGCTACCCATCGAGGTAAAAGCCGAAACCAGGTTGCTCTCGATCTGACCATTAACGACAAAGGACGCGATCACGCAGACCAGCGAAATGGCGGCAGTGGCGCCAAAAGCGGCAATCAGAACGACATCGTTCTTCTTGACAAACTTGAGGACGACGCCGGCAATCAGTGCAGCCAGGCAGGCAACCCACAGCACAAAGAAGATGGTAAGGACGTTGGCCGCCAGATTAATGGAGCCCACGGCGCTCTGGGCCTGCTGCAGTGCCGGAAGATCGGCATAGCTCGACATCTGCGTAATATAGGTATTGGCCGCCGATGCGATACCACGCAGGCTACCGGAAAGGCTAAAGACGTGCGGCATATCGAACGAGGTGTTGATGAATGCCTTGAAGGCGCCGCCCAGCTGCTGCTCGATCATAGCGGTGCTCGAGCCGCTCGCAGCCTGCTGCAGGGCATAGTCGAGGCCCTTGTCGGCAAACGGCAGCGCGACCCACGGCTGGAACATGCAGACGAACGATGCCACGGCGCCGCCAAGCATGGCGAGGGAACGCTTGCCAAAGCCCGTCGCCGCCGACAGTGTACCCTGGAAGTTGGAACCGGAGCTGCCAAGCCCGTGATGCGCGGAGGGTGCAGGTGCGGGCGCGGCAAAAGGCTGCTGCGGAGCCGGAGCCTGACGGGTAGGAGCTGCCTGCGGCGCAGAAGAAGCACCAACCATAGACTGACCGCAGTTACCGCAGAAGACCGCGCCATCGGGCTGCTGGGCTCCACAATGAGGACAGAACATTTCATTCCCCTTTCTTAAGGGAGCGGCCGGGCTCGATACCGCGTCCGCTCGTTCACCTTTGACAGTTAGAATCATCCGTCCAAAAACTCGAAAGTTGTTGCGCAACATGGAAAGCGACGGCAAGTTTTTTACCTGCCGTCGCTCGTCTACAACGTTTTGCCTGGTACAGACCGTTATCTGTTAACGAATCTCGACCGTAAAGACCTCATTGCCCATCTTGAGCTTATCGCCGTTCTTGAGCTTGACGAGCTCGCCGGGCTCCAGACGGTTGCCGTTGATGCACGTGCCGTTGGTAGAGTTCTTGTCCTCCACGGCAAAGCATTGGCCCGTATAGCGCACCAGCAAGTGCACGCGCGAAATAGCCGTGTTGCCCTCGATGCGGACATTTGCCGCCGATCCCTTGCCCACCGTGGCGGGGAACTCGGTAATGTCATAGCGGGTTCCGCGCTCGCGGATCAGTGCCATACGCGGACCATAGGCAGAACGCGGCACATCGGAGGCGATGCGGGGCAGCTCCGAGGACGACGGATGATCCGAGGATGCCATGAGATCGTCGAGCACCGTCACGCCCGTGTTGGGACGGTTGTAGACCGCGTGGGGCTGGTTGTAGCCGGCAGCCGGCTGGTTAGCGCCAGCCACGGGGCCACGAGGGATCACCACGTTACCGTTGGCGCCGGCAGGAGCGGCCGTAGGGGCAGCAGCAGGATGCGAGCCAGGACGCACGGCAGGGCCGGCGTCCGGGATGTTGGACGGACGGTTGTGCGAAGTACGGGCGGGACGCTGCATCGGCTGCTGGGGAGCCATACCGGCAGCAGGACGACCAGCCTGCGGCATCTGGGGCTGCGCCATGGGCGCCACGCCAGGACGAGTCGTCTGCGGCATCGGAGCCGCAGCGGGGCGCTGAGCGCCCATGCCCGTCTGCGCACCAGGCGCCTGAACGGGGCGCTGCTGCTGAGCAGGAGTACGAAGCGTGGCCGCGGCGGCGGCAGAGGCGCCACCGGGCATGTACTTGGCAAGCTCAGAGCCGCACTTTAAGCAAAACTTGCTGGTATTGGGGTTGTTGTATCCGCAGTGACCACAAAACATGATGGGTCCTTTCCGGCGCCAGGCGCCTTATTGTGCGATCTTGACGAGCTTGGGGTTCTCGGCCGAGGTGTCGAGCGCCCAAAGCGTAGAAGACTTGCCACTATTATCTGCCACAAAGAGCGTCGTGCCGTTGAGCCACAACGCCGAAGTTGAAGGATCGAGGTCGAGTCCGGCCTTGTCGGCAACCTTGTCGTAGTCACTCGAAAGGCCCGAGCTCGCATCGATCCAACCGAGCTCGCCTCCCGAGAGCACGAGCGCGCAACCGTGGCTATTGGCCCACAGGCGGCCCGCATCGGCATAAGCGTCAAACGAGCTAAACGTACCGCCCTGCGTACAGCGCGAAAGCGTGGTGTGCCCATCGGTGCCCGTCAGCACGGCATAGAGCGTGCCCTCGCCAAAGAAGGCATTCTTGAGCTGCTCGGAGCCGGCAACGTACGAACCGAAGGGACCGTGCGTCTCTTGCGGATGCTCTGCCTCAGCCTCGGCATTCTCCTGCTCAAGCGTAATCTCCGCAGCAGACGAAACATCGCCGAGCGTCGCCTCGCACACGGTCCAACCCGTATCGGTGGCAACCACCACATCGCAATGGGCGTCATCGGCAAACAGCCAGGCGCTCGAAGCCGGTTGGGCGGCCACCAGATGTGCCGCGTCCTTGTCGAGACGCCACACGCAAGCCTTGCCGTCCTTGAGCGTCATGGCAACGGCGGTGCCATCGCGCACGACAAGTCCTTCAACGTCGCCCTCGAGCGTCGCCACCGTCTTGGCCTTGGACTTGTCCTTGCCGCCCGCCTGCTTGGCGCACTCGGCAACGTCCTCGATCTTCATAACGCTGGCACCATCCGCATAATACAGATCGCCATCGCAAACGTTCAGGTGCTTCGCGGTGGTCTTGGTAAGCACAGTCGCATCCACAGCCTTGGTGCCCGAGGCCTTGCGTGCCAGGATATGCGAGCCGTCGGCCCAATACAGATACGAGCCGTCGCATACCATCGCGTCGCCGCCCAGACCCGCCTTGGCCTGCGCCTTAATCTTGCGGTCGCCGCCCAGCAGGTCGAGTTTGCTTTCGGACTTCTTCTTTTGTGCCGAGACCTGCTGCGCCTCGCGCTTGAGGTCCTGGTCGCCCTTCCAAGCCACGCCAACGCCCACGACTACCGCAAGAACCAGCACGGCAGCCACGGCAATCGCAATCTTTTTCGCCAGCGGCTTACGAACTGCGGCTCGCGCAGTATCCAGATGAGGCGTCATGCGCGGAACCGCAGCATCCTTGCCGGCAGAAGCGTTGGGGTTTACACCCGCATCGCCATTCAGGTTATCGAGCGAGAACAGCGCGTCCTCCCCCGTCGGAGCCTGTGCGGCAGGGTTTGAGGCCGGCGCGGAAGTCTTCGCAAACCGACGGCCAGGCTTCTTCGCAGCCGGCTCGGCGGCAGGCCCAGCGGCAGGCTCGGCAGCAGCTGGAGCAGCATCAGCCGCCCCGCCAGTGCCAGCCGCATGCGCCCCAACACCCATCGCAGCATCCTCGCCCGCGTTCAGCGGCGCCCCGCAAAACGGGCAGCAACGCATTCCCTTATCGACCGGCTGTCCGCAAAACGGGCACAGTGCCTGTTTGGAACTCATCGATCAATCCTTTCCTAACAAAAATGGCGCCCCGCCCAGCAGTGGGGCAAGGCGCCGTAAAGCTCACAGATGCACAAGCGTCTTGCGAAGAGCTTACTTCTCCTCGTTCTCCTTGCGCTTCTTGGCGACGACCATGTAGATACCGCCAGCGACGACAACGATCGCGACGATGGTGCCAACCATAAGCGGCAGGTTGTTCATCCACAGAACGAAGGAGTCGTTGGTGACGAGCACGCCCGTAGCCTTAAGCTCCTTGGACTTGTTGCCCGCGGCATCCCAAGCGACAACGGTGACGTCCTGCTTAGAGGAGCTGCCGTCGAGCGTGAACTCGCGGATCGGGCTCTTCTCGAGCTGGTCGGCCGTAAAGGTGGCCACGGTCTTGCCGTTCACCTTGATCTGAGCCTTCGAAAGCTTGAGGTTGTCCTCGAAGCTCACCTTGGCCTTGTGCGAAGACTCCTCGTACTTACCGTTGGAAGCAAGGTCGACGAAGGAAGCGATGGGCGCGGTGTCGTCAACGGCGAAGTTGATCTCGGCCGCAGCGCCGGACTTCTTGGCGTTCTTGCCCTCCATGGTGTTCTCGGAGGAGTTGCCAGCGGCATCCTCGCTGTGGAACAGCACACGGTACGCGCCGTCCTTGTCGTAGTTGGACTTGCTGACGGTGTAGTTGTACTCGCTCCAACCGCTCGCGGTGTTGGCATCGGTGGTGTAGTTGTCACCGCTCTTGAGCGTGGTGTTCTTGGTGTCGCGGGTCAGCTCGACAGAGGTCTTGTTGTCATCAAGGCCAGACGGGTTGATCTCGGTCACCTTAACATCGGTGGTCTTGGAGCTCTTGAGGTACTGGTCGAGCATCTTGCCGGTGTTATCGGAGATGACGTAGGTCGAACCAAAGCGGTTGACCGACCAGGTGACAGCCTCGGACTCGGTGTTACCGGCCAGGTCGATAGCCTGAACGGTCAGGGTGTAGACGCCGTCGTTACCCTTGGTCTTGGCCGGGTTGAGGTAGCTCACGGACTTGTCGGTAGCCGAGGTGTTGATCGCGGCGCCCGCATAGGGGTTCGGGTCGTCCTTAGACAGCGGGTAGCTGATCTTGGAAACCTCGATGGAGGTGCCATCGGCAAGGTTGGTGTCGTGAACGGCAGCAGTCGGGGCGACCTCACCGGCGTAGGCCGTGCGGTTGACGACATTCTGAATGTCGATCTTGGGCTTGATGGTGTCGATCACGAACTCAGGCGAGGTGTAGGACTCGGACTTGTTGGAAGCCAGGTCCTCACCGGAGACGGAGAGCGTGTAGACGCCCTGACCCGGGAAGGTCACCGTAGCGGTGTGGGTATCGCCGTTGCTGGACCAGCCACCGATCTGGGCAGGAGTAGCCTCGTCACCGTTGCCGGCAGAGACCGGAGCCTCGATCTTGAACAGGTTCGGATCGAAGTTGTGCTCCTCAACCGTAATGGTAGCCGTACGAGCAGCGTTGTAATACTTACCGTTCTGAGCAGCCTCAGTGTTCCAAGACACGTTCAGCTTAGGAGCGGTCTTATCGATGGTGAAGGTGTCACCATCGGCATCGGCGCCACGACCGACAACGTCCTGAACGTTGACGTTCTTGACCTCGTAGTCCCCGTCTTCTGTAAAGGTAACGGTCTTAACCCAAGTGTCAGTGCCTTCAATTCGAGTAAAGTTGCCCGGCTTAACCGTCTCCCAATCCGAGCCGTTCTTGGTAATCGTCGCAACAGCATACTCGGGCATCATTTGCTGAACGTAGTTAAAGAACGGAGCATTAATCGTAATAGTAAGAGTACGGTTGGAGTTGTAATACTTACCGTTCGAGGCAGCGGACGTATCCCACGAAGTAGAAATCGTGGGAGCAGTCGTATCTGCCATCAGCTCCTCAATTTCCTTAACGTTGCAGTCCTTGACCGAAGGACTGTTGTATTTCTGGGGCTCGGGGCTGACGTTGCCGGCATTATCCGTTAAATCAAGACTAATCGATTTTACGGCTACCTTCGAGTTTGCATTAATCGAAAAACCATATGCATTGGTGCCGTCCTTATGGCTAAGTTTTTTAGGACTAATCCTCTTCTCGCCAGTACTACCCTCCTCCTCATAAGTAATTTGAGCATTATTCATACCAGAAGCGGTGCCCGTTTCCGGACCTTCAGACGTAAGGAAATCAACGTCCATTTGCTCAGCAGCCCATACAGAGAGCTTATTCTGCTTGATTGTCTTCTCTGACCCATGGGGAGAAGCATTGAACGCAGTCAGCACAGGTGCCGTATGGTCAAGCTTGTACGTCGTGTCCGTAATCTTGTGGATGACGCCGTCGCTATCCTTTACATAAAAACGACGATCAACGCTGCCCTCACTCATCGTCTCAAGCTTGTCAGCATCTTGATACGAAGCAGCAAATTTCGTGTCCGAGGAAATCGGATCGTTGGCAAGCGCAATAGTGCCGTCTTTCCAAGTATACGTACCCTTTTCATGAATCCAGCGTGCGTCAGGCTTGTCGAAGTGGAACTCCTCGTTGTTTAAGCCCTTACCAGAAATCGTTAATTTAGATGCAAGGGAACGATCTCCAGAAGTCTTAGACCAGACTGCAGAATCCATCTTCTTGACTTCGATAATCGGACTGCCCGTAAACGTATAGTTGGACAGAACATCGTCGTCCGACTTGACCTTCCTAGAAGTAAGCTTCAGATTTTCGCTGCCGAGCTTGAAATTCTGTTGCTCTGCACTGCCGTAGTACAACTCATTCGTAGCATCATTGTCGAGAATTTCAGCACTATCGAAAAAGTCGCTGATATCGTCAGCTTCGAACTCAGGGTTATCCATCTGATAGTTTTTCACAAGCTTGGCAACCGCTTCATTCAAAGACTTCTTAAGGGCTGCAGACTGCTGCTTGTCGTTGGCCATGCGGAAAGGAAGCGCATCGGCCGTAACAGCAAGATCATCGACTGGGCTCGGGGTTACATGACCCAAATCAATAGTTCTTTTTGCAATCTTCACATGAACCGTCGTCGTGGCGCCATCAACAGGATCGCCGTTGGGGTAATACCAGTTGATAGTGAAATCCCCGCCATCAAAGTGCTTGTTCGGCTTGATGGTAAGATTCTGCTTTACGTCGCCATCCCCATCGGTCAGCTCAGCGTCAAACTCTTTATTGGAGTTCTTAATTTCGCCCCTGAGCCCCTTATAACCAAGAGAAATTACGTAGGGGGCATGCGTCGTTTTGTAAAACAAGTCCGTCGCGTCGACCTCAGCGAAAGTCGAGGAATCGATTCCCGCGTAGTACTCCTCAGTCGTAACACTAGCTGTGGAGACAGTAGACCCAACGCCGTAACCAGAAGTAACGTCCTTAAGGGTCACATCCGCCTTAGCATCGGCGTCATTGTCGATCACTGTGGGGGTAACGGTGGTATTCGACGGGACTTTGTTAGTTGTCGTCGTGTTGCCATTCTCTGTTCCGACTTCAATCGAGATACCGCCGTTATTATTGCTGGTCGAACCATCAGAGCTCGAAGAGGAAGAGGTCGTCTTAGTCACCGTCTTGGTGTACTTATAGCCAAAGCCCACCTTCACGGAAAGCTGCGTAACCTTAAGGTTAACAGTGCCGCTGATTACCCCATTGCTCTTAATGGTGATGCTTCCATCATCATTAACCGTGGCAGCAGAGTTAGCGCCCTCGGTGTTATTCGTCAGCTGAACTTTGCAGGCAGTAATTTCACGAGTCATGCTGTCTTCTTTATAAACAGCATTTGAATACTCGGTCTTCTCCGTACCGTCCTCGCTCGTGACGTTCTTCTTGGGTAAGACGTCTTTGTTGATCTCGGCGAGCTTGGCGTCAATTTGCTTAGACAGCACATCCTGTCCGCTCTTCGTATAGACGAACTGATTTTTGAAGTCTTCGGAATTCTCCAGCTGATCCTTAACGAGCGCCTTAACCTGATCGGCGGAAATCGTGGCAACGGCTTCGCCGTTATCGATATGAGTGGAGAACGGCAGCGTGATGTTGGACTTGCCATCCCAAGGAGTTTTCTTGATTCCGAGATCAGCAGGGGTGACCTTTGTCTCAGTAGCCTCAGTCTCCTTGGTCGTCTGAGTCGTGCTCTCCGCATACGCGGCGGTCACGGCCTGGGCGATCGGGGTGGTGGGGATGGTCGAGGTGGCCATCACGGTGGCGAGGATCACGGCTGCAGGCTTACGTGAATACGCCTTGAGTTTATCAAACACAGACATCGTTCGATTTTCCTTCCCTAGTTGCAAACCCGATCGAGAGACTCGTCGGTATGAACTACGATCACATTCTGTTTGAGTATGAAGCGGAATCCGTCATCCTCGTGTTGAGCAACACCATCGGCACCGATGTTTTCATAAACATCGCCGCTGCTGAGTACGTCAGTCTCGGATTCGGACGCCTCGGCGCCCTCGTCGAGCAGACCGGTCTCCTGCTCGGAGTCCTCGTCGGTCTCGTCGAGCAGGCCCGTCTCGCGCTCGGACTCCTCGTCATCCTCCACGAGCAGGCCCGTAGAACGCTCGGACTCTTCGTCGTCCTCGACCAGGACGCCCGTCGGACGCTCGGAATCCTCTTCGTCCTCGGTAAGGACGCCGGTCGGACGCTCGGAATCTTCTTCGTCCTCAACCAAAACGCCAGTCGGGCGCTCGGAATCTTCCTCGTCCTCCACGAGCACGCCGGTCGGACGCTCGGTGTCAAGATCGTCCTCGGTCAGCACCTCGGTCGGGGTCTCGCTGCCGGCAAAGCCCTCGTCGTCGCTCTCATCGCGGACGGGTTTTTCCACCGTGGCGGCGTGCGCCTTGGCATGACGGGCCGATGCGGGCTCGTCGCTGATAGGCGCGACCACCGTGGTCATGTTGTCGTCGCCCTCGGGGCCCTCATGCGCAATGTCGGTCACGCGATCATCGCCCCCGGACAGCACGGAGCGAGCGGGGTTGCCGGACTTTTTAGCACCGGCACCGCGCGAGCCGCGCGTCGTACGACGGCGTGTGCCCTCGCCAGACGTGGGCACACGCTTGCCCTGGAGGAAGCGGATGGCGTTGATGACATCCATCTTCACAAACACAACCACCGCGGCGACGGCGAGCACGGCCGCGAGAACAAACGCGGCGATCGCTACGTAAAAGTAAACGTTTTCCATGTTCGCCCCTCCTTAATCCTCGGCGACGACGGCGTTGGAATACACCGTGGTGATCTTGCGCTGGACCTCGTTCTCCAGGCGCTGGATGGTCTCGTCGCGACGCTGCTCGGCATCGTCATCCTTGGGCGAGACGGACTTAAGACCCGAATCGACCTTCTTGTAGAGCTTCTCGGCCTGCGACTTCTTAATACCGGCGGCCTTGAACTTATCCATGTAGGTCTCCATGGCGTTGGAGATCAGCGCGTAGCTGTCCAGGCGCACCGTCTCGTTAGACTCGCTGGCGATCTCGTTGGCCAGGTCCTCCAGGTTGCCCCAGTACTCCTTGTACATAGAGTCGGAGTCGTCGTCGGTCTTGACCGCGATGGCGATCTTGGTCGTGAACTGCGCAATGCCGTTGTAGATCTTGGCCTTGTCGCGGTTCTCGAACGACGGGTCCTCCGCGGCGTTCTTAAAGTACTCGGCAGACGCCTTGATGCGCGTGGTGCGGTTGGCGTCCTCGTCGTCCTTACTGCCGCCATAGGAGTAGAAGTACCAGTACAGACGGCCCATCTCATAAGACAGCTCCGAGAACCTACTCGAATTCTCGAGCTCGGTCAGGTTCTGCTGATACACGTCGTCGAGCTGCGCCTTCTCCTTGGTGGTGAAGGTGCCGTCGGCCTTGTAGGCATCGATGAGGCCCTCGTAGCCCTCGACGTCGCCCGGACGATAGCCAATGGCGGCGAGGTAGGCTTGCTCGGCCTTCTCGGGAGCCGACTGGGTCTGGTCGCGGCCGAGCTTCATCTGGTAGTCGAACTTCTCGGTAATCGTGGACTCGCGCAGCGCCATGCTGCCAATGCCCACGATCAGGCACACCACGCACGCGATGACGCAGCCAAAGAAGGTCTTGACCTTGCGGGCCTGCTTATCGCGGAACTCGCGGGTGAGCTCCTTGTAGATCTCCAGGTCGGCAGCCAGCTCATCGCAGTCCTGGTAGCGGCGGGCGCGCTCGAGCTCGCAGCACTTGGGGATGATGACGTCGGCAAAGCCCTCGCCCACGTTCTCGTTCTTGGTGTGAACGTTGGGCAGCGGGAACTCGACCGGGGGCGCCTCGCCCACCAGCAGGTGCCACATGGTGGCGCCGATGCCGTAGATATCGGTACGGGCGTCGGTCTGGGCCTTGCCGTATTGCTCGGGCGCGGCGTAGCCCGTGGTACCAAAGGCGATGGTGTCCTTGCGGGCCTCGTCCTTGTACTCGCGCGCAACACCCAGGTCGATCAGCTTAATGTAGCCATCGGGGTGCAGCATGATGTTGGAGGGCTTCATGTCGCGGTAGACGATGGGTGGGTCCTGACGGTGCAGGTAGCCCAGAGCGTCGCACACCTGCAGCATCCACTTTTGCACGTCCTCCTCGGACTGCGGGCCCTCGCGGCGCACCACGTCGGCCAGGGACGTACCCTCGACGTGGTCCATGATGACGTAGATGAAATCCTCGGTCTTCTCGATATCGACGATGTCGACGATATTGGGGTGATCGAGCTTGGAGAGCAGCTCGGCCTCGCTTGCCAGCGACTGCTCGATGGGGCGGCCGGTGGGGTCGGTCGCGTTGCGGTCGACCTCTTTGACAGCCCACTGCTTGTTGGTGAGCTGCAGGTCGGCGGCCAGGTAGACACGGCTCATACCGCCCTTGCCGATCACCGACAGAATCTTGTAGCGGCCCTTGATGACGTCGCCCACGCGCTTACGGCGCGCGTCGACCTCTCGCCTGCTTCTGGTAGACGGCATGGGCTATCGACCTCCCTGAGGCTGGACGCGCAGCACCAGCGCGGTAACGTTATCGGCCTCTTTGCGATCCATGACGAGCTGGGCCGTCTCGGCGATGCGCTGCGTGACGCAACCGGGCTCAAAGCCCTCGCGCTCCTCGCGGTCCAGGTCGGCGGCGGTGCAGGTGGCATAGGCGCCGCGACGACGCTCGGCGTCCCAGGCGTTGGCGTCCAGGGCGTCGGGACCTAGGCGACGACGAAGCTCGGTGTCGGTGAGCACATGGCGGAAGCCGTCGGAGCACAGCAGGTAGATAGCATCGCGATCGAGGTTGCCGTGGATCAAGTCGGGCACGACCTCCTTGGTGGAACCCAGGCACTGCAGCAGCACGTTGCGGCGCGGATGCGTGAGGGCCTCCTCGGGCGTAATACGGCCGGCCTCGACCTCGCGGCGCACGAAGGTCTGGTCGACCGTGAGCTGGTTGGTCGCCGACTCGGTGAGCTCGTAGGCACGCGTGTCGCCCACGTGCACGATGGAATAGCGGCCGCCGATGGCGAGCATGGCGGTAAGCGTGGTGCCCAAGTTCATATGCTCGGCCATGCCATAGCGAATCAGCGCCATGTTCATGTCCTGAACCAGGCCGCCCCACTGACCGTCGACGAAGTTCTCAAAACCGCCGACGGAGCTCTCCATGGCCTCCAGGGCCACGGGCAGCTTGTTGTCGAACCAATCGGACAGCATGTTGATGACCGCAGCAGAGGCGAGCTCGCCGCACTCAAGGCCACCCATGCCGTCGGCGACGGCGACCAGGGCGACATCGCCCACGGGAGTGGAGGCGACCTTGATCAGGTAGCTATCCTGGTTGGATTCGCGCGTTCGGCCGACATTGGAGTAACCGGCCCCTTCGAAAAGCATCTGCGCTCCTTTCTCGAATATCTCAACGTGGGTCGCACGCCCTTAGGCGGGCTGGACCTCGAATGCAAAGTTCTCGTCACTCATGCGCACGGTGTCGCCGTCGACGAGTGCGACCGGGAAGCCCGGATCGATGCGCTCGTTGTTGACGAAGGTGCCGTTGCGCGAGTTGTCGTCCTCGATGGTGCAGGTAGCACCGTCGGTAACGAAGATCGCGTGGCTGCGCGAAACCGTCGTGGAGCCCTTGACCATAAACGAGCTGTGCTTGGACTTACCGACCACAAAGCGACGGCCGCGGACCTCAAAGCGCTCGCCGGTGGCAATGCGCGTGAGGTAGAAGCGCAGGTGGCGCTCGGGGGCCGTAGGCGCGGGCGCGGGGGTCGGCTCGGGCTTGGGCTCAGGTGCGGGCTCAGGCGCGGGCGCGGGCTTGGACTCGGGCTCAGGAGCAAGCTCGGGCTTGGGAGCGTGGGCGGCGTGCGCGGGCGCCTTGGCGTCGCTCGCATGGGAGCCATGGCGCTCGACCGTATCCTGGGAGAACAGGGACTCGTAACCCTCGGCGACCTTAAAGTCGATCGGGTTGAGCACGCCAGTGCGATCCGGGCGGGACTGGGCGATGGGCGCGTCGGCCAGGTCGTCCTCGTCCTCAGGCTCCGGCTCGGGCTCCGGCTCCGGTTCCGGCTCAGGCTCCGGTTCCGACTCAGGCTCCGGAGCAGGCTGCGGCTCAGGCGCGGGCGCGGGCGCAGGTTCGGTAGCGGCAATCGGCTCGTCTTCCAAATCGGAAAGAACGACCGTACCCAGCACGGGGCCGGGGGCGGACACGTCCAGGTCCTCGCCATCATCGAGCACCGTCGTGCCGTGGTCATCTCCGCTATCGAGCACCGTGGTGCCGTGGTCATCGCCATCGCCATCGTCGAGCACGGTGGTGCCGGCATCCATAAGCATGGCGCTCGCGCTCACCTGCTTCAGGTGGCGGGAGAAGCCCAGGATATCGAAGGGACCGGGCTTCTTAAAGAACGCGGCAAACGACGACATGGCGTTCTGGGCGATATCGTCGGAAGGCTTGACCGATGCGGCGACCTGTTCAAAGAACACGCGAACGGCGTCCAGGTTGGGCGTCAGGCCGGTCATCGGCAAAAACACAAAACGACAGCCCGTACCAGAGGCGTCCATAACCACCTCGTCGGCCGCAAAGCGCAGGTTCATAAGCGGCATCTGGCCTGCAACCAGAGCGTCAAGCGCGCTGGAGATGCTCTCGAGCAGCTCACAGGTCTCGGCGCCGTCAAAGGGGCGCGCCAGACGCTGTTCCAAGGTCTCGCCAGCAATGCGATAGCGCATCTCGAGCACGCCATCGGGGTAGCGCATAAGCGCGCCGGGCAGCAGGCAGGGCACGACGCCGCCGGTTACAGCTTCATAGAGACGCTTGTCGAGCTGACGCTGGTCGGCGACCACGTAGCCGAGCGCCATAGAACCGTCACGCTGCTGAATAACTCGTTTTTCCATTTGGCTAACCAATCGTCAGAACATGCGCGTCGCGCGCGCAAAACCAATAGGTAATTCGGCCGGCGAGCACAATGCGGTCGCCGAATTCGAGCGGAAAGGCCCGGGGGCCTTTCTCTCCCCCGCTGTCGAAAACGCAGGAAAGGGCATCGTCCTCACCGCGCAGGACGCGCGTGCCGTGAGTGCTTCCGCCATCCTCCAAAAACCAGGTGCCGTCGAGCATGAACACGCGACAGTGCAGACGCGAGACCACTGGGTCGGCCTCGATCGCGTCGCAGCTGCTAAAGCGCCCGATCGAAAAGGGCCGGTCGGCATCCACGCACCACACGCCCGAGATACACGGTTCGTCTCCGACCGTGGTGCGCACCAGGCAAGCGCCTTTGGACACGCGCTCGCCGCACGCCGCCGGCGAGTCATCGGACTCCGCAGGCGTACGAGAACAAAGCGTGCGGGCGAAGCGATCGTCCAGGCAGCCAAAGGCCATGGTGCGAAAGCAGGCAGCGAAGAGCTCGGCAAGCGGGGCACGATCGCAAGCGACCTGTTGCTCGCCCCAGCGCACCACCTCGCGCGACTCGCAGGCCATGCGCAGCGGATCGACCTCGCGGCCGGCGCGACGCTCGCTTTCCAGTCCGCGCAGCAACTCGGGCCACGAGGTGTGGAGCGCGTAGTCAAACAGCTCCGCATCGTCCAGTTTGGTCGTCTCGTGCAGCATCTCGATCAACGAAGTCGCGGCCTTGGAGAACACCGAGCTGTCGTCGGCATAGCCCTGCTGCATATCGGCTGCATAGCGGCTCGAATGCATCAGGCGGGACAGTGCCGCGGCCGTACGCTTACGAACGACCGGGTTGCTGTGGTTGATATACCTGCCACGGGTGCCCACGAGCGCGTAGATGTGCTTGTGGTTGCAGCCGCCGCACGTCAGGTTTCTGATGGTCTCGGCAAAACGGTAGAACGCACTGTCCCAACCATGCTCGTGAACGCAATCGCAAACCTGAGAGGAGCTCGCCATGAGGCCCCCTTTCCTAACTCCCCGGCACCCCAAACTTTAGGGGCCACCGCATTCCCGCGCTGTTGCGCAACACCTCGGGAACAGTCCAGTAACTCAACATCGCCGCCGGTGCGGGCGGCATTACAGCAACGTGACGGGCGTCACCACATCCATCACGTGCCGATCGCCAATAAAGTCGCCCTTAAGCTGCACGTGGCGGCGAGCCAGGTCGTCAAACGCGCGGGCCATCTGCGCCGCCTTTGGACGAGCATCAGGGTCGTTTGCCAGGCACACCGCAATGGCACCGCGCACGTCCGCCGGCAGGCCCTCGTCCACCGCAATGGCATCGGCGCCTGTGGCTCGGCAGGCCTCGAAGAAGTCCCGCCACGCGCCGCCAGAAGCGCCGACGTCGGGTGCGCCCGGCAGATACGGCAGGCTGCCGCAGAGCGCCTCGTGGGCAAGGACGCCCAGCGAGAACACATCGGACGCGGGCAGGGCGTAGCGTGCCCCATCGGCCTCCCCCAGCAGCAACTCGGGCGCCAGATAGCCCGGCGTTCCATGCGGGCGGGCGCGATACGCCCCCTCCTCGGCCAAAAACGAAAAGTCCAGGTCGATGAGGGCAGCCCGGGGGATATCCCCCAAAAGATCGGGCGCCAGATCAAAGGGGTCGCTCTCGAACACGATGTTGGAGGGCTTAAGGTCCTGATGGACAAACGTTCCGCCAAAGGCGTCCTGTGCCTGGGCAAGCGCCTTAAAGCACGAGGACACGAGCAAAAGCGTCTGCGCAAACGAAAGGGTGCGCACGCCCGTGGCGCAGGTGCGCACCACATCTGCAAACGACACACCCGGGACCATAACGGTCACCACGGCCAACACGGCGTCGTCCCCGGGCAGAGCGACGAGCTCGTGGAAAAGCACGCGCGCCAGGCCATGCGAGGAGGGCGTAAGGGTGCCGCCGGCATCGGCCTGGGTGTCCGAGACGCGACGGAAGAAGTCGCCCTGACGACGCAGATGATCGATGTCGCCGCGGATGAGCTTGAGCGAGCACGAGGTGCCGCGCAGCCCGTCAGCCGTGCAGGAACCGACAAAGACCTGCGTGCCGCCCGCCGCGCTCGAGACGAGCTTGAGCCCGTTGACGCCGGCGAGCTTGGCAACCATATCGACCTTGGCGTCGATCGGGGCCGCCGTGGCGTTCTTGGTATCGGTCGTCTGATCCATCTTGGTAAGCACCTGCCTTTCTTTGCTACCAATACCATGAGGGCAAAAATCAAAAAGTTGTTGCGCAACATTGCCTCTCATCGCAAATTTTTTTTGTTTTGCCTGCTGAGCGAGGGTAAAGACGAAAAAGAAAAGCGGCCGGGGATGTTGTCCTCGGCCGCCATGGGTCACGAATCGGTCGTGTTGAGCGCCGGTTTTCTAGTGAGCCGACGGAACAGTCTGCTCGCGCAGCACAAAGGTGAGCACGGCGGCGGCAATGGCAAACAGCGCCGTAAAGATGGGGGTGGTCGCCGCAGAGCCAATAGCACTCATCATGTTGGCGTACAGCAGCTCAAAGGCCAGCACCGAGAGCACCATGAGACCACAGCCAGCGGGAAGCACGACCTTGAGGCCCTGGGTGAGGTAGAGCACGATGCCGGCGATCGAGGCGAGCATACCGAGGGCCCAAAAGGCGGTAACGGCCATCGAGATAAAGGAGACACCGCCGGAGGAAACCTTGCCGTAGTTGGGATTAGTGATGCTCACAGCACGACCGTGGCCCGAGTCGGAATAGTCATCGTAGTAGGAGCTGCTCAGCGAGCTGGCGAGGTCGGACGCCGAGTCGTACATGCTCTGGTAGGTAACGGCGACCTCGCCGGCCTTGCCCAGGCTCCATACGTTGTAGCTCTCGTCAAAGCCCAGGCTCGACGAATAGTCGGTGTTCTGGCCGGCAAGCTGGCTTAGGAAATTGGCTCCCTGGCTCGCGTAGCTCGAGGCCTGCACCACCGTGGGCGAGATGCTAAACCACGGCATAAAGGAGAGGATGATCGCCACCACCGCAAGGGCGCAAGGGATGATGCGCGCGATGGACAGGGCCGGGTGCACGGCAGAGGCGGGAGCCGCCGCGTGCATGGCGGGCGCCGCGGAAAAGACGGGCGCGGCCTGGGGCTGGGCGGCGTACTGGGGCTGGCTCGGCGCAGTCTGGGCGTGAGCGGCGGCATGTGCGGAAGCAGAAGCCGTGGCCTGCATCTGATGGCCGCAAACGGGGCAGAAACGAGCGCCGTCGTCGATCTTGGCGCCACAACCGGGACAGAACATATCGGGTACCTCCTTGGGGTCAAACAACAAGTCGTGCGGACCTTTGGGGCCCGCACGACCATATTCACCGCTGCTGCCGCAAAGTTGTTGCGCAACATGAAAAAGTTTTTGAGGTATCGTCCCCGACCGTCTAAGCCACGGTCAGACACTGCCGATTACGCCAACTTGTGGCCACAATTCATGCAGAAGGCGTGACCCGCCTGAATGGGCGCGCCGCACACGGGGCATACGGCCGCACCATCGGCAGGAGCAACCTGAGCCTCGACCGGCGTGGGGGCCGCCTGGGCCTGGCGAGCCAGCTCGGCCTGAATCTCGGCCATCGACTTACCGCAACCCGAGCAAAACATGACGGACTGCTGCAGGCGGTTGTGGCAAAACGGACAATCGATGAATGCAGAAGCATAGGCCGCCGCCTGCGCTTGGCGATCGAGCTCGTCGATCTGGGCCTGAAGCTGAGCACGCTCGTTGTCGATTGCGGCGATGCCGTCAAAAAGCTCCTCGCGGCCCTGACGTAGCTCGATGTTGTCCTTGGTCGCCTCGTACAGGCTGGCACCCAGCTGGCCGGCAAGCTGCTGGCGGCGCTTAAGGGCGTCATTCATCTGGCCCTTGATCCTGTTAACCTGCAGGGCACGGTTGGCATCCGAAGCCGTACGATCGAGCGATGCTTGCATCTCATCAAGAAAACCCATGGTGGGTCCTTTCTCGTCTAGGTATAAGGGCGCAGTGGCCCCTCTCAAATGCGCCCATCATCGCACAGCGGCAGAACATCTGCACGCAAAACGGTGTTTTTCAACAGCGCCGCAACCGCGAATGAGAGAAACTAGCCATATTATTGGACATTGCGCGCGAAAGCAGACGGCAATTGCGCCGTCGCCGCCCGCGCCTCATCACGACCGACACTCAGGGGGCGAAGATGGACAATCAAGGACAGCAGGAGCTCATCGTGCTCGACACGTTTGAGCCCGCGGTTGCCTTTGATCCCGCCAAGCGCGACGAATCGCGCCGCCGCTTCTCGATGTTCCTCGTCCAAAGCGAGGCCGGCCAGGGCGGCACGGGCGTAGTCCAGCGTGCCACCAACACCGCCGGCGAGATCTTTGCCATCAAGCGCCTGCATGTAAGCGACACCACGGACGAGCGCATCGCCGCCGGCATGCGCGCCGTGCTGTTCGAGGAATATCGCAACCAACTCACCGTCTCGCACCTTAAGGGCTTTCCACGCGTATACGGCTATGGCACCAGCAACGGCGAGCCGCTCATCGTTATGGAATGGGTCGAAGGCTCCACGCTCAAGCACATCACCCCGCAGCTCCCCCACGAGGACGGCGGCGTGCGCGGCGATGCCGTGGCGGCCATCGGCGTGGCCGTGCTCTCCATTCTCAATAACGTACGGCACCTGGACACGGGCGTTGCGCACCGCGATATCTCGCCGCGCAATATCATGATCGCCACGAGCGAGCGTTCGCTCCAAGACCAGCTTGCCACACTCGACTTTGATATCCGCCTCATCGACTTTGGCAGTTCGACGGCGCTCAATCCCATCGACCCCACCTTTACCGTGCGCGCCGACGTCTGGCGCGGCGGCACGCCCGAGTACGCGCCGCCCGAGATGCTCACCCACGACATCGCGGGCATCGAGACCAGGCGCTTGAGTCCCACGGTCGACATCTACGCGCTCTCGAGCGTGCTCTACGAGCTGTATTGCGGACACACTCCGTTTAATCTGCAGGCGCTGGGCACCGCATCTCCCTACCGCGTCAAAACCGAAACGGCCTTTGAGATGCCACAGGCCCGCACGGCCGCCGACGAGGCGCTCGTCAGCATTATCGTGGCGGGACTCGCCGTCGACCAAGAGCAACGTCCTTCCGTCGAGCAGATGCTCGACCTGCTGCGCCGTTGGCAATCGAGCGAACTGGGCGACTGGCCCACGCCCGAGCCGGTCTGGGGCAGCAGGGCCATGGATGCCCAGACGACCTACATTGGACCGGGAGCAAGTATCGACGAGCCTGTGCCGGCTACGTTTGATACCGCACAGCCCGTCATGTTCCCGCTGGACGACAATGGCGTCGCCGCTCCGGCTGACCCGTTTGTAGCAGCGCCTGATGCCGCTGCCGAAAATGCCCCGTTGGACCACGGACATCGGGACCACGCATCTTATCTGCCCGTACCGGTTGTGCTCGAGGCGCCCCGGGCTGCCTATGGCGCCGATGTCGCTGCGTCGGCTGCGGCATCCATGCCCGCCGCCCCGGCAACGTCCGCAACGCCGAGCATGCACGCACCCGCGACGCCCGCGACAGACGCCGCCGCGCCCGTCGCGCAAAACGCGATCTTTGGCGGCGCAGCGGCAGGCCCTTCAGCATCCGCTGGCTCTGCTGGTTCCGTCGCCTCTGCCGGCTTCTCACCAACAGCGTCCGCAGCCACCGCGAAGGCCGCGGCGTCTGCGGCGGCTACGTCCGTCTCGCGCCGCGCTTTTCTCGCGGCGGGCGGCCTCGCCTTTACGGCGCTCGCCGGAGGCGGCGCCTACCTGCTGTCGCGTAACCTACACAACGGCAACGACACCGCGGTTGCGGCAGACGCCAAAAGCGACGACAGCTCGTCCAAAAGCAAAAAAGACAGCGACTCCGACGCTTCGGACAGCTCCGACACCTCCGCAACGTCGTCCAACACCATAAGCGTGGAGATGCGCTATGCCGCCCAAAGCGACGGCAAATGGGGCCTGATCAACGACACCGGCGCCTGGAAGGTCAAACCGACTTACAGCGACATGCGGCTTTACGGCGCCGGGTTTGCCGCCGCGCTCGATTCTGCCACCGGCATGTGGGGCTATATCGACCAGGACGGCAATTGGGCCATCGAGCCGCAGTTCTCAGACACCCGGCCCTTCAACGACTACGGTGCTGTCGCCCAAGATGCGCAGACCAGTTTTTGGGGCGTGCTCAACCGCCAGGGCAAATGGATCGTCGAGGCCAAGTACTACGCCATGGGCGATATGGTGCTGGGCAACTTTGTCCCCTATCGCTCCAGCAACGAAGAAGACAGCTGGGGCTACATCTACATCAAGACCGGCAAGCGCAACGACGTGCCGCCGACTTTTAGGGGCCTGGGCGGCTGGGACTCGGCAAACGGCCTGGGGCCAGCGACGCAGGACGGCACCACTTGGGGCTACATCAACGGCTATGGACAGTGGAAAATCGAGCCGCAGTTTAAGACCGCCCGCCGCTTTGCCAGCAATCGCGCCGCCGTACAGTTCGATGACGGCTCGTGGGGCTATATTCTGCCCGACGGCACGCGCGCATTCTCTGCCACCTTTGCCGAAGCGCGCGAGTTTGCCAACGGCTGGGCACCCGTCAAAGACCAGGCGACCGGCCTGTGGGGCTGCTCGACGGTGAGCGGCGCTTGGCAAGTCGAGCCCAAGTTCCGTGCCATGGGCGATATCTTCTACACCTCGTCCGATGTCTTTTTGCCCGTACAGGACAACGATAGCGGCAAATGGGGTGTGCTCGACGACGCCGGCGACTGGCGCGTTATGCCCAAATTCGACGCGATTATCTAGCGCCAGCGCCCCAACACGTTTATAGCAATGTAAAGACGGCGTTGACGTGCATGTTTTAGTCCGCCCAATCGGATATAGTAGATTGGACTGTCCGCTTGCATACAAGTTTGACCCGTGTGCTGCAACCGCAAGGAGGGGACCAATGGATCGAGAGACACCGCGCTCCGTCATGTTCGACGATCTGCGCAAGTTCGGCGGAATCACCAATCGCGATACCGCTTGGATGCTGCTGCGCTCCACCCCTATGGCCGGCGGCAAAGCACCACGCGACCGTGTGGACGAGCGAACGTTCCTATCGCGCGAGGTTGTTCACGCCCCCGTCGAGCGTCCGCGCCCCGAGCTGTTTGCCGATATTACCCAGACGGCCCAAAACATCACCGCTCGCCTGATCTCCAACCTCGGTGGCAGCGAGATGGCTCGTGCCATGGTGGCAGAGCACTATAGCGGCGAGGCTGCCGACGCCATGCGCGAGTCGTTGAGCGCCTACGGACTCGACGACCGCATCTACCGCAACGCCTGCGATCGCATCGCCGCGCCCGGCACCACGGCCGCCGATTGTGCACTGCCGCTGGTCACGCTGTTTGTGGCGTGCGGTTGCCTGTGCGACCCCCAAGCCGCCGTACAGGTGACCGAGACGCTTATCGCCGACAAGATGGGCGGGCACTTCTCCACCACCGAGCTCAGCGTGGGCGAAGGCTTTACCGCCGCCGTCGAGCCCGAGGTCAAGCATGCCGAGCGCCTGGGCCTTATCCGCATTGTGGGTAACGCTGCCAAGCCTCCGCTGTACCCGCTCAACGAGGGCGAGGGCGGCACCGTAATCGGTTCGCTCGCCACGGGCACCGGTGCCATCACCGATGTCGACCGCGATGTCTCACGCCGACATGCACGCGTTTTTGCCAAGGACGGTTACTGGTACGTGCAGGGCCTGGGTTCCACCAACGGTACCGTGCTCATCTCGGGCGCGGATATGTCCCAGCACGTGGTCGAGCCTCCGCGCCATACACGCAGACCCGGCGTCGAATACCCGCCCGTTCCCCTGTGGCACAGCGACACTATTTGCTTGGGTGCCACGACCCGTTTTTTGGTTATGAAACTCGCAATTTAGCATTGTGCCCGGCGCCGTACGTGGCGTACCGGGCACAACGTCTATTTGGTAAGAAGCGGTGCGTCCACGCCCGCGACACCACAAGGTAAGGTCACCATGGCAGATACCACTCCGCAGTCCGATTCGACGACGGTCCTCTTTCAGCTCGAGTCGTTCGATACCGCCGCCCCCGTCAATCCCGCCGACGAGGAGCTCGCCAAACGCCGCTTTATGACACTCATCGTCAAAGCCGACCGTTCCTCGCACGGCAACACGGGCCTTGTGCTGCAGGCGCATAACACCTCAAACGAGCGATTCGCCGTCAAAGTGCTCGCGGACAACACGCTCATGCGTGCGCTGGGAACCAATACCCCGTCGCGTACGGCAGACGAATCCGCCATGCATCTGGCAAACACCGCCGCGCTTTTTGAGGAATACCGAAACCTCTGCCGTGTGTCACACTTGCGTGGTTTTCCCCACGTCTACGGCTATGGCACGTGCCAGGGCGAACCGCTCATCCTTATGGAGTGGGTCGAGGGCACGTCGCTCGACAAAGTAACCAGTATGCTGCCGCATGATGGCGAGGGCGTGACTTGTGCCGCCACCGCATCGGTAGGCTGCGCTGTCCTGGGCACGCTGCTGTCGACCCAAAACCTCGAGACGCCGCTTGTACACCGCGACCTGTCGCCCGCGAACATCATGTTCCGCACCAACGAGCTTGGCATCGAAGAGCAGGTGCAGACTCTGGCGTTTAAGCCGTGCCTGGTCGATATGGGCTCCTCGGTCCCGGCCCTGGGTAGCGAAACGCTCACGCAGCGCGCCGACATTTGGCGCTATGCCACGCCGGCATACGCCGCGCCCGAAATGCTCACTCGCGATATCCCCGACATTGCCGAGCTGCGTCGCTCTCCCTCCGTCGACGTGTACGCCATCGCGAGCATTCTCTACGAGCTCTACAGCGGTCACACCCCCTTTAGGGCGGCCAGGCACCAAGCGCATGAAGTCAGCTCGTACTATCTGCTCAAAACGCAAAACGAGCCCGAGCCGCTCGTCGCCCACAAGGGTGACGACCAGGCGTTTGCCGACCTCATCATGTCCTGCCTCGTGACCGACCAGGCATCGCGCCCCAGCGAGCGCGAGTTCTACGAGGGTTTGCTGGCATTCGCTCCCGACCTGGGCGAATCGGCCGTAAGCACGCCGGGTCTCTCCAACCAGCCCATCAACATCGATGCCGGCGCGCACCTTAAGGTCGACGTCGCCGGTGACCGTGCCCGAGCGCTTTTGGAGCAGGCCCGCCGCGATGCCATGACCCGCCGCCGGTTTATTATCGGCGGCGTCGTCGCAGTCGTCGCAGGACTCGGAGCCATTGGCGCCGCCACTCACGGCTTCGGCATTCCCGACCACCTCGACGGCATCCGCAGCTCCCTTGACGACTACACTTGGGATCAGCTGCAGGAGATTTCGCTTAAGATCAAGGCTGCAGAGACGCGTAATGAGGCGCGCGAGATCGCAAAGCGTTATCACCTGCTCGACGCTGATGGGCATATCCCCTATCCGTGCACCAAACGCGTGAAGCTCACCAACGGGCTGGAAGTCGGCGCACAGCTTGTGGGCATCCGCCACGACGAGCTTCTGGACGGGACGGGCAAGGCCGGACTGACGTTTATGTTCGATGCCGGCATTGCCGAACGCGACGCCGCGGCCCAACCGTTGAGCGCTGGCTGGGCAGATTGCGAGCTGCAGGAATGGCTCGACGGCGCCGGCCTTAAGCTGCTGCCCAACGAGTTGCGCACATATATTAAAGACGTCAAGAAGGTCTCGAATAACGTTGGCGCCGCCAGTAGCGCATCGTGTCTGAGCGAGCTGCCCGCGACCCTTTGGCTGCCCGCCATGGTCGAGCTCTGTGGCAATCAGCCACCCGAGTCATTTACCGAGGACTTTCACTACCTGGCAGATATCTACAACGGCGAGGGCAAGGAGTATCAGCTCTTCCGCGAGCTCAAGGTAAGTCCGTATACCACGAACGAGACGTTGGTTCGCCAGTGGAAGGGCAAGGACGCCTGTTGGTGGGAACGAACGGCGAGTCCCGACACATCGGAGAGCGAAGGCACGCTCTACATGAACCGCGTGGGACACGACGGCGACGTCTTTACGTACGCCACCCCTGCGAGCAAGCCCAACAAGCGGACCTGCGTGATTCCTGGATTCTGTATCTAGGGGCTGCGGGCTACGGCAGGTGGGACCGGCTCCCGACGTTTGTCTCGATCTGTAACGTCTACTCGGCAAAATCGGGTCTACATGTTACAGATCGAGATATTGAGTCATCGTCGGACGGTTTGTCTCAATCTGTAACATCTGGAACCCAAAAACCGGTCTTAGTGTTACAGATTGAGATGAACCCAAACCTCGCAAAACAAAATCTCAATCTGTAACAGTTACTCGGCAAAAACGGGTCTTGTTGTTACAGATTGAGATGTTGGCTGGACGGTCCGCTGGCCCGGCAGCTGAGCCCTTCTGTAGCGAAATGTATGACATTATCATCCCCACTGGACACCCCCAGGGGGTATGGGTGTATAGTATCGGCAGGTTAACAATTACAACACCGAACTACAGAAAGGAGAAGCCATGGCTCAAGATAAGTTTGACGTGGGCGGCATGACGTGCGCCGCTTGCCAAGCGCATGTGGACCGCGCCGTCAGCAAGCTCGACGGCGTCCAAAGCGTCGCGGTCAACCTGCTCGCCGGCTCCATGCTGGTCGACTACGACCCTGCGCAGGTCACCCCCGACGACATCTGCACCGCCGTCGACCGCGCGGGCTACTCGGCGTCGCCCGTCGACGCGGGCACCGATGCCGCCCCAAGCGGCAGCGCGCAGGCCAGGTCCGGCGCCGCCCATATGGAGTCGCCCACCAAAAAGCTGGAGGCCGCCGCCTCCGCCATGCGCACCCGACTCATCGTCTCAATCATCTTCCTCATCCCGCTGTTCTACATAGGCATGGGGCACATGCTTGGCTGGCCGCTGCCCGGCATCTTCACCGACCATACGCACAGCATGACGCTCGCCCTCACCGAACTCGTCCTGCTCATCCCCATCGTCTACGTCAACGATGCATACTTTATCAATGGCTTTAAGTCGCTCGTGCACGGCGCGCCCACCATGGACGCACTCATCGCCGTCGGCGCCACTGCGTCCATCGCCTGGTCGCTCTACGCCATGTTTATCATGGCCGACCAACTGGCCGCCGGGCAGGTCCACGAGGCCATGATGACGGGCATGGACAACCTGTATTTTGAAAGCGCCGGCACGATCCTGTCGCTCGTCACCGTGGGCAAATACCTCGAGACGCGCAGCAAGTCCAAGACCGGCGGCGCGATCGAGGCGCTGATCGACTTGGCACCCAAGACTGCGACCGTCGTTGCCGATGACGGTACCGAAACCACTGTGGACGTCGACGCCATCCTTCCCGGCCAGGTGCTGCGTGTGCGCCCCGGCGAGTCTATCCCCGTCGACGGCGTGGTACTCGAGGGCGCGTCAGCCGTGGACGAGAGTGCGCTCACCGGCGAGTCCATCCCCGTGGAAAAGACCGCCGGCGACACCGTCAACGCCGCCACGGTCAACCGCACCGGATCGTTTACCTTCCGTGCCACGCGCGTGGGTGCCGACACGTCGCTTGCCAAGATCATCCAGCTCGTCGAGGACGCCAACGCCACCAAGGCGCCCATCGCCCGCCTGGCCGACAAGGTCGCCGGTGTGTTTGTGCCCGTGGTGTTCATGATTTCGGCCGTGGCCTTTGCGGTGTGGATGGCACTGACCGGCAGCGTGAATGAGGCGCTCACCTCCGCCGTGGCCGTGTTGGTGATCAGCTGCCCGTGCGCGCTGGGCCTGGCCACGCCCGTCGCCATTATGGTTGGCACCGGCAAGGGCGCCGAGATGGGCATTCTGTTTAAGAGCGCCGAGGCGCTGGAGAATCTGCGCAACGTGGGCACCGTGGTGCTCGATAAGACCGGCACCGTCACCCGCGGCAAGCCGGCCGTGACCGATATCGTGGTGGCCACGCGCGCTGACGGCTCGCCCGCCATGAGCGAAAAGGCGCTGCTCAAGCTTGCCGCCGCACTAGAGCGCCAGAGTGAGCACCCACTGGCCGAGGCGATTATGGCCGAGTGCGAGACGCGCGGAATCGTCGCGCGCATGGTCGAGGACTTTGCCGCCGTGCCCGGTCGCGGCGTCACGGCGCGCGAGGGGCAGAATGTCATCGCTGCCGGAAACGTGCGCTTCATGAGCGAGTTGGGCGCCGCCGTGCCTACAGACCTTGCCGAGCAATTTGCCACCGAGGGCAAAACGCCGCTGTTCTTTGCCAAGAACGGTGAGCTTGTCGGCACCATCGCTGTGGCTGACGAGGTCAAGAAGACGAGCGCCGAGACCATCGCCGCGCTCCGCAAGCTCGGCGTCGACGTTCGTATGCTCACCGGCGACAACCGCGTGACGGCCGAGGCCATCGCCCGCCGCGTGGGACTGAGCAGCGAGCAGGTTATCGCCGACGTCCTCCCCGCCGACAAGGAACGCCACGTGCGCGAACTGCAGGATGCGGGCGGCAAGGTCGCCATGGTGGGCGACGGCATCAACGACTCCCCCGCCCTGGCGCGCGCCGACGTGGGCCTTGCTATCGGCACCGGCGCCGACATCGCCAAGGAGGGCGCTGACGTGGTGCTCATGCGCAGCGATCTCATGGACGTCGCCCGCGCCATCGAGCTTTCGCGCGCCACGATCCGCAACATCAAGCAGGACCTGTTCTGGGCACTGTTCTACAACGGCATCGGCATTCCGCTGGCGGCGGGCGTGTTCTTCCCGCTCACCGGATGGCAGCTCTCACCGATGTTTGGCGCCGCGGCCATGAGCCTGTCGAGCGTCTGCGTTGTGAGCAATGCGCTGCGTCTGCGAGCCTTTAAGCCTAAGACGGCGCACTGATGCACCCGACCTTGCCCCTCAAACCGTCGCTCACGTACCAAAGTACGCTTCGCTCCTCTTTCGGGGCAATCTCGGGCACCTCAGCGTGCCTTTAAGATGACTCTGTTCACGACTAAACTGTCAGATAAACTCAATCGATAAGGAGTACACCCATGCGTTACACAATCAAGACTTCCGGCCTTATGTGCGGCCACTGCGACGCTACTGTCGAGACGGCACTGCTCAACGTGGCCGGCGTGACCGACGCCGATGCCGATCACGAGACCCAGACCGTCCAGGTGGAGTGCGCCGACACCGTGACCGCCGAGCAGCTCGCCGCCGCCGTCGAGGGCGCGGGCGAAAAGTTCCATGCCCTGTCCGTGACCGCCGCGTAGCAGTCACCACGCCGACAGGCTTCGCCGCCCAGCCAGCGCAACCGCCCAGCACCGCTTCTCGACCAGCCCTCAGAAGTTGCGGTGAAATAGTTCCTGTTTTAGCGCCTCAAGCCTTCAAATAGGAACTATTTCACCGCAACTGAGGGCGGGGCATTTGAAGGATTGACCAGAAACGAGGACCCGCCATGATGGCAGACCATAAATCGGTGACCCGCATGCTCAAGACGGCACGCGGTCAGATCGACGGCATCCTGCGGATGGTGGAGGAAGACCGTTACTGCGTCGACATCTCCACGCAACTCATGGCAACGCAGGCGCTCATCGCGCGCATTAACGCCGACGTGCTCAAGGCGCATATCGAGGGCTGCGTCGCCTCGGCCATCGAATCGGGCGACGAGGAGCTCAAAGCTGCCAAGCTCGCCGAGATCGAACGCGTCGTCGACAAGCTCGCCAAGTAATTGGTGCAAGGGGGACAGGTACGTTTGCACCACCTTGGTGCAGATTAACCTGTCCCCTTTGCACCAAAAGGGGTATAAAGGCGTGCAGCATATCGAACGAAAGGTAATTCGCATGAATGACTTTATGAAGGGTCGCAACGGCGCCGACGAACTCACCGTCGTGTTGGGCTTCGCAGGCATTATCATCGCGATGATCGGATCGATGGCCCGTATCCAGTGGCTCAGTTGGATCGCCATCGCCGTGATCGTGCTCGGCGTGCTGCGTGGCCTGTCCAAAAACATCGACGCGCGCCGCAAGGAGAACGATGCCTTTGTCACGGCGACCGCAAACGTCCCCGGCCTGGGCAAGTTCGTCGCCAGCTTGGGCGGCGGGACTGCAGCTGCCAACGCCTCGCGCACGGCCGGTACCAGCAAGGAAGACTTTGAGCGTGCCAAGCGCACGGCCAAGAAGATGTGGAAGGGCCGCAAGACCACGGCGTACCTCAAGTGCCCCAACTGCGGCCAGATGCTGTCCGTCCCCAAGGGCAAGGGCAAGATCCGCGTCACCTGCCCCAAGTGCCACGCCAAGATGGAGACCCGCTCCTAGCCGCTACACCATAGGACAAAATAAAAGCCGAGGCCTCGTGTTGAGACCTCGGCTTTTTGCATGGGGCGACATCATTCAATGAAGCTGTCGCCCCGTCGCGCCAACGCCCAAGCTACGCCGTCGCGAGCGAGCTCCTCTGCCAGGGCTTCTGCCGGCATGGCCATAATCGCGTCGAGCTCGGTGTCAACCTCGGGGATGCGCTTGACCTTCAGCTTGCGCACCAGGTCACCGCGACACATCACGTGTATCGGCTCACGCAGAGCGCACGGGTCATCGAGCGGATTCTTGCGCGTCACCAGGATATCGGCGGCCTTGCCGCACTCGATCGTACCGGTCTCGCCGCCCAGCCCCAGCAGCTCGGCATTGACCTGCGTGGCCGTATGCAGCGCAAACGCATTGCTCACGCCCACATACTTGGCAAAATAGGCTACCTCGCGCCACATGTCGTACTGGGTCACGAACGGGCAGCTCGAATCCGTGCCCAGGCCTACCTTGATACCGGCTTCCAGCGCCGCACGAGCACTCTCGATAATGCCCGAGCACACAATGTCACCGTTCTTCTTTTGCGTGTCGGTCGAATGAGTCTTCTCCGGGTCGAGCAACACAAACGGCAGCGCCGGACTGATCGTGCAGGTCACGCTCGGCACGCGTCCCTCGAGCTGTGTTCCCGCGGCGCCGCGGTACAGCTCCAGGATCTCAGGCGTCAACGGAGCGCCGTGCTCGATCGTATCGACGCCGGCCTGAAGCGCGGCCTTCACGCCTTCGGTGCTCTCGACATGGGCCATGACCGGAAGGCCGACCTCGTGCGCCGCCTTGCACGCCGCCGCGGCAACCTCGACCGGCATGCGTAGCACGCCCGGCTCGCCTACTTCGGTCGCGTCGAACACGCCGCCCGTCACGAACAGCTTGATGACGTCGGCACCGCGCGCATACAGATCGCGCACCTGTTCGGCCGCCTCGCCGGGGGTATTGGCCACCTGCGCAAAGAGGCCCGCGCCGTGGCCACCCGGCACCGTGACACCCGTTCCCGGTGTCACCAGACGCGGACCCTGATACTTGCCGGCATCGATGGCGTTGCGTACGGCGATGTCGGCAAACAGCGGGTCGCCCGCGCCGCGCACCGTAGTCACGCCGCTTGCCAGCTGCTGCTGAGCGCTGCCCTTGAGGATATGGCGCACGATGGTGCGGCCCACCGGATTATCGAGCTTCTTCATCAGCGCGCCGGCATCTCCCGCCGAAACCGGCTTGCCCAACCCGCACAGATGCACATGCATATTGATGAGGCCCGGCATGAGATACGCACCTGCCAGGTCGATGACCTCGGCACCTGCAGGTGCTTGCGCCACGGCGCTCGGTCCCATCCAGGTGATGACACCGCGCTCAACGGCTACGGCCATATCGGGCTGCGGCTCCATATGCTCCGAGCCATCCAAGACGGTCGCATTGATAAACAACGTGGGACGATCGGCAGTCGCCATATCGAGCTCCTCCCTCACGATTAACTTGAACATTTGTCCATTATCACCCAGCGCGGCAGAATTGCTGCGGACATATCGGCTAACGGAGAAAGGAGGAGATACGGAGAACGGAACGCGTTGCAGTCCCACCCCAGCGACATCCGGGAAATGTCTCAATCTGTAACAGGTGGACCGGGTTTTAGCAGCCAAATGTTACAGATCGAGATCTTTCGGCACTGCGTCTAACCTTTGTCTCAATCTGTAACAGTTGGGTCGAATTTCGGCCGTTAGATGTTACAGATTGAGATATTCTCCAGCCCTGTCGTCAAACGTCTAATTCTGTAACAAGTAGACAGGTTTTCGGCCTCTAGATGTTACAGATTGAGATCTTTTAGCGGTAGCCAACCTTCTGTCTTGATCTGTAACAGTTACGTGGCCAAACGGCTCCTTGTTGTTACAGATCGAGACAAACTCGGCAGGAACAACCACATCCGCGTCAGTTGCACCCCTCAGCGTCCGTACCACTGCCGCCTCCATTCCTCCGCCAGATCAACCCGCTGCGGAATGCCCGCCAGTCTCATCTTTTCAGCCAGCTTCCCCGGATTCTTGAGCTCATCAAACGTAAACCTCAGTACCTTATGTCCGAGCATCGTCAGATGGGACTCCCGCTGACGTTCTGCCACGAATGGGTCGACCGACTCCCGATCCCCACCATCCTGCAGGGCATACTTTCCCTTCCCGTCCAGCTCGCCAATCACGCACATCCCGTCCTCGAGCCTCCAGAAATAGTCGACTCGAAATACCTGATTCGGATCGAGCGGATCACGAAACTCCACCTGCAACTCTGGCACCGGAAAACCGTATGCAATAAAGAACGCCCGAAAACGAGACTCGCCGCCGTTTTCGGACAGCCCGTCCGCATACGACGCGATCACCTGCGCCCTGCGATACCCTCGCCTGCCCTCGCAATCGGAGCGGAGACACTCGCTCAGGTCATCGCGCGATACGCCCTTTGTTCGCAACGCAGAATCGGCAATCGCCAGGCCATACGAAAACGGCGCGCGCAGCAGGCAATCCTCTACCGTGCGCCAAAACGGCGTCACCCGCACGCCGTCGACTTGTTCAAGCGCACCCGCCGCCTGCGGACGCATCAGCCGGCATCCTGCACTCAGCGGCACCGAGCAACCTGTCTTAACAAGAAATCGCGGCCCAAGCAGATCATTCGGCACCTCCAGACCCCACAAAAGCGCCGCGTCATAACCCCAAAACGCCCAATCGGGATGAAACTCCACAAGCCCTTTGATGGTACGCAGCGCTCGCTCCGCCGACGTCAACGCATCCCAATCATGTTGAAAACAGAACAAATACGGCTCGGGCTCCGCAATATCATCGATTCCCACATGACGCCGCAGCCACATGAGCTCGGCATTGTCGTGTGTCACAAGCAGCACGCCTTGTTCAGCCGCCTTCGTGAGCCTGGCAAGCATCCTATTCCGCGCCAAGGTGTTACGTGTTGCATGCTTGTGTTTAAGAACGGTATTAGACACTTCCATCACCACCACATCGGACAAATGGACCATTGCCACCGTTGCCACTGTCGACAAACGTCTTGATCTGTAACAATTACGGGCACAAGCAGCCGCCAAACGTTACAGATCGAGACATTCGCGCAGCATTGCACCTCTTTGTCTCAATCTGTAACAGGAAGACCGATTTTTGGCCGCTAGATGTTACAGATTGAGACATTCCCCCCAGCCAGATGCCAAACGTCTCGATCCGTAACAGTAAGACGTTCTCCAGGCACCCAAACGTTACAGATTTAGACAAACCAGCGGCGCCCAAGCGTTCGTCTCGATCTGTAACAGGTAGACCGGTTTTTTGTCCCCAAACGTTACAAATCGAGACATAAAGGCAGAAGGCAAGGCGGGCGACAACTGCCCATCCCCTACTCCCACTCTTGCTCGTAAATATTGAGCGACTTCACGTACCGCCCCTGGGCGCCCATGATGTCGCGGACCAGGCGCAAAAAGAAGCTGATGCACGAGGTGTCGAAACCGTCCTCTAGGTCCTCGGGATGCACCGCGCCCGGCCCGTCGACCGCCGTGTCGCTCAGGCGCGCGATGTCATACAGGTAGAGCTGCCCCGCCGTCAGCCAGACATCGTCGACGCACGCAAGTCGCACCGCAATCGCGCCATCGTTCCAGTGCTCCTTTTGCACGATATGTGGGTCGTAGGCGTCAAAGCGACGGTCGGTGCGCGTATCCTTCAGCACGACCATGCCAGTCGCGGGATCCTTGTCCAAAATGCCAAAGCGCGAGAAATGCTGCGTGTCACGCACCTGCTTAAGTCGCCCGAGCGAAGCAGGAGAAATTGACGCTGGCGGCTCATCCACATACAGCTCCAACAGCGTCTTGCCGTGGTAATAGGGGCGCTCAAACAGCAGCCAATCGGTAAACGCCATGTTGTAGGCCATGATTTCGTTTTGAGAAGGTTCCTCGCAATAGCTGAGCCACGGATCGACGATAATCTCGAACTGCTCGCGCGCCGGCTCCAGGAATTGAAACTTCCGCAGCATCCAAAAGTGAGCCATGTCGGCAATATCGTTGCCGACGGCTTCGGCCAGCTCTGCTCGGTCAAAAAATTGGTCAGTCATGGCATCCTCCTCAAACTGATGGACCTCAATTTGAGCTTACGAGGAGGGCGAGCAACCGAGGCAAGCGCAGGCAAAATAGGCCTTCGGCTGCAAACCAGATGCTAACCAAACACTTGACGGGGCACTTGACCGAATGAGCGCACCGCAAAGAAGTCGCAGGTAGACATAGACGGCCAACCCGCCCTTTTGAGCCAGATGCCCGCAGCCACCACAGAAACAACATGCGACTACAGCCCAAGAAGTCGACAAATGAACACCCGTACGTCGACAAACGAGCAAATCGCTCGCAAAGAGCGTCCCCAACGACTAGACAAAAAAACTAGTCATTGGGGACGTTCTTAAATGACTACTTTACAGCTCCAGCGCCTCGGCGACTTCGGCTGCGCAGGCCAGGGCATCGGCCATGGCGTTCACAACGAGCGAGCTGCCGTTGCGGGCATCACCGGCCACATACACCGGCGCGGCATCCGCGGCGACACCCTCCGTGCGAGCCGCGAGGTGCGAGCCCTCGGCAGCCATCACCGGCAGCGGACGCCCAACGGTAGCAACAGGTACGCCCACCGCATCGAACACGCCATGTTCGGGACCCGTAAAACCGCAGGCGATGAGCACCAGCTGCGCCGGCACCTCGTGCTCGGAGCCCGCGATGCGCTCGGGCTTTCCCGCCGACCAGTCCAGATCGACCACGCGCAGACCCGCAGCCGCACCCTTCTTGTCCAGCAGCACCTCGAGCGTATCTACGCCCCAAGCACGCATCTCGCCACCCATCGCAGCGATAGCCTCCTGCTGACCGTAGTCGGTCTTCTTAACGTTGGGCCACTGCGGCCAGGGGTTGCTCGCCGCGCGCTTATCGGGCGCGGCCGGCAGGAACTCAAACTGGCGCACGCTGCGCGCACCCTGGCGCACCGCGGTACCCACGCAGTCGTTGCCGGTATCGCCGCCGCCAATGACCACAACGTCCAGGCCGCGCGCGTTCACCGCGGGCTCACCGCCATCGAGCACCGAGACGGTCGAAGCCGTCAGGTAGTCCACCGCGTACACCACGCCCGGAGCATCCACGTTCGCAGCCGAAAGCCCGCGCGGAGCGCGGGCGCCGGCAGCCATCACGACGGCGTCAAAGCCATTGAGCTTGGCGGCAACCTTGGGATCGTTCACATCGGCACCCAGCTCAAACACAATGCCCAGCTCGCGCATGAGCGCCACGCGACGCTCGACCACGGACTTCTCGAGCTTCATGTTGGGAATGCCGTACATGAGCAGACCGCCCGGGCGGTCGTCGCGCTCAAACACCGTCACGCGGGCGCCACGACGCGCAAGCTCCCACGCTGCCACCAGACCAGCAGGACCGGAGCCCACCACGGCAACCGTAGGTGCGCCCTCCCCTGCCGGCTCAAAGCGACGCGGACCGCCATGTGCCCACTCATGGTCGCTGATCGCACGCTCGTTGTCATGAATCGTCGTGGGCTGGCCATCGACCGAACCCAGGTTGCACGCGGCCTCGCACAGCGCCGGGCACACGCGACTCGTGAACTCGGGCATGGGCGAGGTGAGCGACAGACGCTCGGCAGCCTCGTCCCAGCAGCCGCGGTACACCAGCTCATTCCACTCGGGAATCAGGTTGTGCAGCGGGCAGCCGCTCGGGCGCGCCTTGCCAAAGCTCGCGCCCATCTGGCAAAACGCCACGCCGCACATCATGCAGCGGCTCGCCTGGGCGCGGCGCGCATCGTCGTCGAGCTCAACGTACAGCGGATCGAAATCATGGCTGCGCTCCTCCACGGGGCGCAGCTCGTGGGTCACGCGATCGATATCAAGAAAAGCACCGGGCTTACCCATGGCACTTACGCCTCCTTCTTGGTCGAAGTAACGGGGCTGGCAGCCACGGACGCAGCGTCCACGGCACCGCCCGCAACATCAAAGCGAGCGACATCCGCGGCGCTCGCGCGACCGGTCACAATGTCAAACGTCAGCTCCTCAGCCTGCGCATGCGTCTTGCCCACGGCCTCGGCCGCAGCGACAATCGCCAGCACGCGCTCGTACTCGGTCGGAATGACCTTCACAAAGTGCTTGCTCATCGAGTCGAAGCTGTAGAGCAGCTTAATGCCGCGCGGGCTCTGCGTCGCGTCCACGTGCTCTTGGATGAGCGCACGAATCTGCGCCAGCTCGTCGGCCGTCGGGGCCTTGAGCTCCACGCTCTCATGGTTCACGCGGGCGTCGAGCGTGCCGTATTGGTCAAAGACATAGGCCACGCCGCCCGTCATACCGGCGGCAAAGTTCTGCCCGACCTCGCCCAGGATGAGCGCCAGACCGCCCGTCATGTACTCGCAGCCATGATTGCCGCAGCCCTCGACCACCACGGTGGCACCGGAGTTACGCACGGCAAAACGCTGGCCGGCAAGACCGTTAATGAAGCCGCGGCCGCTCGTAGCACCAAAGAACGCAACGTTGCCCACGATGATGTTCTCGTCGAACTTGTAGGTCGCATGCGGATTGGGGCGCACCGACACCTCGCCGCCCGAAAGGCCCTTGCCAAAGTAATCGTTGGCGTCGCCGCACACGTTGAGCGTAATGCCGCGCGGCAGGAAGGCGCCAAAGCTCTGACCGGCCGAACCATCGCAATCGATGGTAATGGAGCCGGCGGGCAGGCCCTCGGGATGCGCCTTGGTCACCGCGTTGCCCAGGATGGTGCCCACGCAGCGGTTGACGTTGGCGATATCGGCGCGGAAGCGAATCGGACGCAGGTGTGCACGGGCATCGGCCGTATAGGGCACAAACAACGTGGAGTCGAGCGTCTTGTCGAGCTCGCTGTCCGCGGCCATCTGCGGCAGGAAGTGGCGACCGTCGGCACCCGGGATATGGGCACCGAACTCGCAGGTCGCGCTCGCCAGCACGGGCGACAGATCGAGCAGGTTGGCCTTGCGGTTGCCCGGCACCTCGATCTGGCGCAAGCACTCGGGATGGCCGACCATCTCGTCGACGGTGCGGAAGCCCAGGCTCGCCATGACCTCGCGCAGCTGCTCGGCAACAAAGAGCATAAAGTGCTCGACGTGCTCGGGCTTACCGCGGAAGCCGTGACGCAGGCGGCAGTTTTGCGTCGCGATGCCGGCCGGGCAGGTGTCCTGCTGGCAGTCGCGCTGCATGAGGCAACCCATGGAGATGAGCGGCATGGTCGCAAAGCCAAACTCCTCGGCACCCAGCAGGCAGGCGACGGCGACGTCGGTGCCGTCCATGAGCTTACCGTCGGCCTCGAGCACCACGCGAGAGCGCAGGCCGTTTTGCAGCAACGTCTGCTGGGCCTCGGCAAGGCCAAACTCCAGCGGCAGACCCGCATGCCAGATAGAGTCGCGCGCAGCGGCACCCGAGCCGCCATTGTGGCCGCTGATCAAAATCTTGTCGGCGGCACCCTTGGCCACGCCGGTAGCAATGGTGCCGACGCCGGCCTCGCTGACCAGCTTAACCGACACGCGCGCACCGGGATTGGCGTTCTTAAGATCGAAGATAAGCTCCGCCAGGTCCTCGATGGAGTAGATATCGTGGTGCGGCGGAGGCGAGATCAGGCCGATGCCGGGCGTGGACTGACGGACCTCGGCAATCCAGGGGTAGACCTTCTTGCCGGGCAGGTGGCCACCCTCGCCGGGCTTGGCGCCCTGGGCCATCTTGATCTGAATCTCGAAGGCGCTGCACAGGTAGCGGCTCGTCACGCCAAAGCGCGCGCTTGCCACCTGCTTGATGGCGGAGTTCTTGGAGTCACCGTTGGCCAGCGGGGTCTCGCGACGCGGGTCCTCGCCGCCCTCGCCCGAGTTGGAACGACCATGCAGGCGGTTCATGGCGATGGCCATGCACTCGTGTGCCTCTTTGCTGATGGAGCCATACGACATGGCACCGGTGTTAAAGCGGCGGACAATGTTGAGCGCAGGCTCGACCTCGTCGAGTGCCACCGGGGTGCGGCCGCTGGCATCAAAGTCCAGCAGGTCGCGCAGGCGCACGGCACGGCCGGTGCGGTGCAGGCGGGCGCTGTACTCCTTAAAGATGTCGTAGCTGTCCTCGCGGCAGGCGGTCTGCAGCAAGTAGACAGTCTGCGGATCGATGAGGTGATCCTCGCCGCCGAGCGGGCGCCACTTGGTCAGACCCAGCGTGGGTAGCTGATCGGGAGCCGGGCTCTTAAGGATGGCGAGCGCGGCGTCGTAGCGCTCGTTTTGCTCGCGCTCGACGTCCTCGACACCCATACCGCCCACACGGCTCACCGTGCCGGCGAAGTACGCGTTGACGAACTCCGGCGTAAAGCCCACGGCCTCGAAGATCTGCGCCGAATGGTAGCTCTGCACCGTGGAGATGCCCATCTTGGACATGATAGAGACGATGCCGGCGGTCGCAGCCTTGTTGTAGTTAGCGATGCCCTGCTCGGCCGTCACATCCAGGTCGCCGCGTGCCGCCAGATCGCGGATGCACGCATGCGCGTTATACGGATAGATGCCGCTCGCGGAGTAGCCCACCAGCGCCGCAAAGTCGTGCGGGGACACGGCGTCGCCGCACTCCACCACGATGTCGGCAAAGGTACGCACGCCGGCGCGGATCAGGTGGTTGTGCACGCAGCCCACGGCGAGCAGCGACGGCACGGGCACCTCGCCCGCAGCGGCACGATCGCTCAACACCACGATGTTCACGCCGTCGCGGACCGCGGCCTCAACGTCCTCTGCAAGCTGCTTGAGCGCAGCCTGCAGCGCGCCCTCGCCGGCATCGCGGCGGTACACGGCACGGAAGCGACAGGTCTTAAAGCCCACGCGGTCGATGGCGCAGATGCGGTCGAACTCCTCCTCGCTCAGCAGCGGGCGCTCCAGGCGAACCAGCTGGCAGGCCGTACGGGAGTCCTCGAGCAGGTTGCCGTGGTTGCCCAGGTAGAGCGTGGTCGAGGTGACCATATGCTCGCGAAGGGCGTCGATGGGCGGGTTCGTGACCTGAGCGAACAGCTGATAGAAGTAGTCGAAGAACGAACGCGTCTTCTTGGACAGGCAGGCCAGCGGCGCATCGATGCCCATCGAGGCAAGCGGGGCCTTGCCCTGCTGGGCCATGGGACGCACGACCTCGTCAACGTCATCCCAGTGATAGCCGAGCTTAGCCATGCGCACGGCGGCGGGTACCTCGGCGTCCTCGGCGGGCGTTGCCGCGACAGGCCTATCGAGCGCGTCGACCGTCAGCGTCTCCTCGGCAATCCAATCACGGTAGGGCTTTTCCTTGGCGTAACGGGCGCGCAGCTCGTCGTTGTAGATGACGCGCCCGCGGGCAAAGTCGACCTCGAGCATCTGGCCCGGCCCCAGACAGCCGCTCGTCAGGATGTTCTCGGGGCTCACCTCGATGGTGCCCACCTCGCTTGCCAGCATAAAGCGACCGTCGCGCGTCACATAGTAGCGGGCGGGACGCAGGCCGTTACGGTCGAGGGCGGCACCCAGCGTGCGACCGTCGGTAAAGGCGATGGCCGCCGGGCCATCCCACGGCTCCATGAGCATGGACTGGTAAGCATCGTAGGCGCGGCGCTCCTCACTCAGGCTGTCGTTGTGGTCCCACGGCTCGGGCAGCAACATGGATGCGGCACGCGTAAGCGGGCGACCGTTCATGACCAGGAACTCAAGCACATTGTCCAGAATCGCGGAGTCGGAACCCTCGCGGTTGATGATGGGCATCACGCGCTCAAGATCGTGCTGCAGCACGGGGCTGTACAGGTTGGGTTCGCGGGCGCGAATCCAGTTGACGTTGCCCTTGAGGGTGTTGATCTCGCCGTTGTGGATGATAAAGCGGTTGGGGTGCGCGCGCTCCCAGCTGGGCGTGGTGTTGGTGGAGTAGCGCGAGTGGACGAGCGCCACGGCCGTCTTGACGGCGGCGTCGTTGAGATCGATGAAGAAGCGGCGCATCTGCGTGGCAACAAGCATGCCCTTGTACACGATGGTGCGCGAGCTCATGGAGCACACATAGAAGATCTTGTCGCGCAAGGCGAACTCGGCGTCGGCCTTCTTTTCGATGGTGCGGCGGCACACGTACAGGCGACGCTCAAAGGCATCGCCGGCGGGCGTGTCGTCCGGACGGCCCAGGAAGGCCTGCAGGATGGTAGGCATGCAGGCGCGGGCCGTCTCGCCCAGGTCGTGCGGGTCGACCGGCACCTCGCGCCAAAAGAGCAGCGGCACGCCGGCCTCGGCGCAGCCCTCCTCAAACACGCGGCGGGCATCCTCTACGCCCTTGTCGTCCTGCGGGAAGAACAGCATGGCCACGCCATAGTCGCCCTCTGCCGGCAGAATCTGGCCGCACTTTTGAGCCTCTTTACGGAAAAAGTGATGCGGAACCTGGAACAGGATGCCAGCGCCGTCGCCGGTGTTCTTCTCGAGTCCCGTGCCGCCGCGGTGCTCCAAGTTGACCAGAATGGACAGTGCGTCGTCCAGGATCTGGTGATGGCGCTCACCGTTGATATCGGCAAGCGCGCCGATGCCACATGCATCGTGGTCGAATTCGGGGCGATAAAGGCCCTGCTGCTGAGCGGAATCTGCCTGCATCGCGATCCTCCCCTAGATATTAGACAGTCAATTGAATAGGCATACTAGGAGCATCGCCGGCCCGTTGTGTTTCCCACCCGTTTCGAAACAATCGCGTAACGCACGCCCTACGAGTGGACACCGCCGACCTCAAGGGCGACAACAAGGGCCCCAAGTTCGGCCTATAAGCTCACCGCTTCAAACATCTCAATCTGTAACAGGAAGACCCAATTTCCATCCCTAGTTGTTACAGATCAAGACATTTCGGCAGTCCCCTTTCACCATCCTATTCAAATACAATAATTTTGTTAGTCTTGGTTAACTTTTTAGCCTAAAACGGGTATCCTTTGCGGCGTCAAACAAACGGCACACAGGAGCGCACCATGCTCAACCATCTCAAACAACACTTTGGCTCGCACCGCACCGGCGGTCACGGAGGCCTAGACATTGCACGGCATATCGGCCCCGGGCTGCTCGTAACCGTCGGCTTTATCGACCCGGGCAACTGGGCCTCCAATATGGCCGCGGGCTCGCAGTTTGGCTACGCGCTGCTGTGGATCGTCACGCTGTCCACGATTATGCTCATTGTACTGCAGCACAACGCGGCGCACCTGGGCATCGCCACGGGCGCCTGTCTTGCCGAGGCCACGACACGTTACCTCCCCCGCCTCGTCGGGCGTGCGATACTCGGCAGCGCATATCTAGCCACGATCGCCACCGCCATGGCCGAGGTCCTGGGTGGTGCGATTGCCCTTCAAATGCTCTTTGGGCTGCCCGTGCGTGCGGGCTGCGCCATCGTGGCGGCAGTATCGATGGCGATGCTCATGACGAACTCCTACAAGCGCGCCGAGCGATGGATCATCGCCTTCGTAGGCGTGGTAGGACTCTCGTTTTTGGCCGAGCTTGCGCTGGTCAAGGTCGACTGGCCGCAGGCCGCCGCAAGCTGGATCACACCCAGTATGCCCACCGGCTCGGCCGCGATTATCGTAAGTGTCCTAGGCGCGGTCGTTATGCCCCACAACCTCTTCCTGCACTCTGAGGTCATCCAATCCATGCACTTCGAAGGCCAAGGCGAGCAGATTATCGAAGAACGCCTGCGCTACGAGCTCTTCGACACGCTCTTTTCGATGGGCGTAGGCTGGGCAATCAACTCGGCCATGGTCATCCTGGCCGCAACGACCTTCTTTGCGCACGGCATTGTCGTAGACGACCTCGCCGTCGCAGCGGCCACGCTCTCCCCCATCTTGGGCCCGGCGAGCTCGACCATCTTTGCGGTGGCGCTGCTGTTTGCGGGTCTCTCGAGTAGCGTGACAGCGGGCATGGCGGCGGGCACCATCACCGCGGGCATGTTCGACGAGGAATACGACATCCACGACCGACATTCCTCGATCGGGGTGGCAGCCTGTTTCGTCGGTGCAGTGGCGGCGTGCCTGGTCGTCCCAAATCCTTTTGAAGGCCTCATCTGGAGTCAGGCGCTGCTGTCGCTTCAGCTGCCGATTACGGTCTTTGTGCTCATACGACTCACCAGTTCGCCCCGCGTCATGGGCAAATACGCCAACTCGCGCCCGCTCAACGCGCTGCTCGTAGGGATCGGTGCCATCGTGACGATTCTCGATGTCGTGTTGTTGACAGGGATGTAACGAAGCCGCATGCCCGCCCAGTCAAACGTCTCGATCTGTAACATCTAGACCCGCTTTTGATGTCTAGATGTTACAGATCGAGATCATTCCGAGGGACAGCTCCGTTTGTCTCAATCTGTAACACGTAGACCCCGTTTTCACTGCTAGATGTTACAAATTGAGACAAACGGTCGGCCGGACTCACGACAGACAGGATCGGCTAACAGCAGCCGTGATCCCTTGGGGACGGAGGAAAAGGGCCCCGGCCGGGATGACCGACCGGGGCCCTTGGACAGAGCTATGTATTGCTGCAAGTCGTGTGCCTGCGAGCTACTCCTCGACGAGCTCAAACTGATCGGGACCGACGCCGCAGACCGGGCACACGTAGTCCTCGGGCAGCTCGGGCGTATCGACCTCAACCTCGTAACCGCAAACGACGCACACGAACTTATACGTCTTCTTCTCCTCAGCCATGATGTTCTCCTCTCGAACGTAACTGGTGATGTACTTCGCTTATTAGTATATGTTCTCAATAATATAATGCAAGTGTTTTTAAAACATTTCTAGCCTTGATACGAGGACGCCTTCGGAGGCGTCTTGCCCTTCAAGACCTTGTGGTAGTAGTCGTAGGTCAACGGCGTCTCGTCGCTCAGGCGCTCGGCATCCTCGACCTCGCCGATAAACAGCAGATGCGTGCCCACATCCACAGTGTCGATCAAACGGCAGCTAAACAGGGCCGCCGCGTGCTCGGGCACATAGGGCATGCCCAGAGCCGTCTCGCGGGTCTCGTATTTAGCAAACTTGTCATAATCGCTGCTGGTGCGGAACCCAAAGTTACCGATGTAGAGCATGTCTGCGGTCTGATCGATCACGGTCAGCGCGAACGCTTTGGCCGATGCGATGACGCCCGAGGTGACGTTGTCCTTATTCACGGTAACCGAGATGCGCGGCGGCGCGGACGTCACCTGCACCGCCGTGTTGATGACGCAGCCGGCGCGCAGCCCGTCTGCCGCAGCGCTCACCACGTACAGACCACTCGGCATGGTAAAGAACGCAGTTTTGTCCATAACGATCACTCCCCTAACCCGGGTTGGTACCTTATGGATGTATGTACCCACAAAAAAGGCGGCGCCCATAACGGACGCCGCCCCATACACATATGTGCCAAGATTGCAGGTCAGCCAAGTCCCTCCACCAAGTTGCGGTGAAATAGTTCCTGCTTGTCGGGTATTTGGCCTCAAACAGGAACTATTCCACCGCAACTTATACAGAGCGCCTAGCGGTTACGTTCCTTAAGCGCGCGGTCAATCTCGCGCTGGACATCGCGCTTGGCCATATCCTCGCGCTTGTCGTAAAGCTTCTTGCCGCGGCCTAAGCCCAACAGCAGCTTTACGCGGCCGTCGGTATTAAAGTAGAGCTCCAGCGGCACCAGGGCATAGCCGCGATTACGTAGCTTACCGTCGAGAAAGTCAATCTCCTTGCGGTGAAGCAGCAGACGGCGACGGCGATCGGGGTCGCGATTCCACACGCCACCATGGCTATAAGGGTGAATATGCAGGCCCACGAGCCAGCACTCGCCGCCACGAATCAGTGCAAAGGTGTCGGTGATCTGGCACGTGCGCTCGCGAATCGACTTGACCTCGGTGCCACTCAGCTCAATGCCGCACTCAAAGGTCTCATCGATAAAGTACTCGTGGTGTGCCGAGCGATTCTTGGAGATGAGCTTGCGCTCGCGCTTACTGGGCATCGCTGGCCTCCTCGGTCCCATCGACGTTTGAGCCCGCGGCGTCGCGCTTTGCCTTGCGCTCAGCATTGAGCTCGGCGTCGCTCTCGCGCACCAGTTTGATAATCGCCGCGCAGGCCTCCTCGCCCACAAGGTCGCGAGCACGCACTGTCAGGCGCGTCGCCTCCTGCTTGTCGCCGTCGCTTGCAGCATCGGTCGCGCACATAATCAGGCAGATGGCAATCTCGGCCGAAGGCGAGGTCGGCACGCCTTGCAGGGCCAGTTCACCCATCACGTGCTCGTCGCTCTCCTCGGCGGCATCCGGATAGGTGGTATGAATCTTGTTGAGCAGGCGCGTCGTGTGTGCATCGTTGGGCGCTAAGCGCAGTGCTAGACGCGCGCAACCCACGGCGGCCGAGACATTCTCGGTCTCGGGCTCCAAGAAGTACTGGCCCAGGTTGGAATAGGCGCGGGCGGCGCACTTGCCGTCGCTCGCACGCTCCAGCACCGAGAACGAGAGCGATGCCCATTCCTGCTTGTCCTCGAGTGCGCGGAACAGCTCGGCCAGGTCCAAGCGATAGTTGCAGTTCATGGGGTCCCAACGCACAGCCTGCATCAGGGCATTACGAGCGCTCACATAATCCTGCTGGCGAATGTAGGCAAACGCCATGTCAGAATACAGGCGGTCAAACGGCACCTCGACCTGCACGAGCTCGCGCGGATCCTTCTCCACGCGGCGATAGGCCAAGCGCTCAAACTTGCTATCGAAGCTAAAGTATTGGCGCTTCTCCTCCGTCTTGCACTCGGCGTCGATATACTCCTCGGCGAGCTCCACCAGGCGCTCCAACAGCGGCGTCGCCGTAGCCAGGTCGCCCTGCGCCAGATAGTTCTCGGCATACGTGATGTCTTGCAAGCTGATGGGCAGATCCATGGCTACTCCTCGATCTGAGCGAAACACGGCAAGCGCCGTATATACGGTCGATACACAAAACCCGGGTCTCTTGCGAGGCCCGGGCATTCATTTGTGGGTAGCCCGTACCAGATTCGAACTGGTGATCTCCGCCTTGAGAGGGCGGCGTCCTAAACCGCTAGACGAACGGGCCATATGTAGCAAATGCAATGGCTGGGATGGAGGGAGTCGAACCCCCATTGACGGAACCAGAATCCGCTGTCCTGCCATTAGACGACATCCCAATGACTGCATCGCTGCGCTCGGCTGTGCCTTTGCGCAAGAAAGAAATATACGGGAAGTCCCGCCATGACGCAAGCCCCAATTTTGACTTTTTTGAAATTCGGTCAAATTGGCCTAATTTCGTCCAACCCGTGAAGGACCTGTGAAGCCGACCGCTGTACACGAAGGGCAAAACGCCGCGAGCGGTAGCCGTCAGCCGTTGGCAAGTTCTACCGCGAAAACGATAGCACCAGGCAACACAATCGAAGTATCAATGATCGCGTAGATATCGAGGCACCATGGACGAAGAGCTTGATTACCTATGGGAGACCCTAGGCCTCGAGATTACTGCTGACCTTTGGCCCGAACGGGACAAAATCCATCCCACACTGCGTCCCGCCATCACGGTGATGCAGGCAAACTACCGCCGCACCTCATTTTTGATCATGCGGACGTCATGGCATGCGGCGCTCCCCGACCTCAAGCGCATCCAGGCAAGCCTCGTCGAGCTGTCCGGCATGCCGACCGTCATATCCGAGACGAACCTGGAGCAGCGGCAGCGCGAGCGCCTGCAGCGGCAACGGATTCCGTTTATCTGCCCCGGCATTCAGGCATACCTGCCCTTTATGGACGAAGAGTACTGGAGCGACACGCCCGACAAGCACGTAAAGATCTACGACCCACACGAATGGGCGCAGCTGGAGGACTGACTGGGGCAGGCCCGCACTCGAAACGGGACGCGCTATCCGCAGCCGCTACAGCAACGCCTCGGTCCAAGTCGCTTCCTTAAAGCCAGGAATCACAAAGTCATCGCCCACCAGCAGCGGGCGCTTAACCAGCATGCCGTCAGTCGCCAGCAGCTCATAGCATTCCTGGTCCGTCATGCCCGCATCCAGGCGCGCTTTCAGACCAAGCTCTCGATATTTCATGCCCGACGAGTTAAAGAAGCGTCGCACCGGCAGCCCCGAACGCGCAATCCAGGTCGCAAGTTCATCGGCCGAAGGATTGTCTGTAACAATATCGCGATCGACGTACTCAACCCCATGCTCGTCCAGCCATGCCTTGGCCTTTTTACAGGTCGAGCACTTGGGATATTCAACAAACAGCACTGCCATGGGGATTCCCTTCTTAGAAAAGACAAGTGTCTGGCAAACAGCACATCAATGGCCATCTGCGACCGATGCCGATATTGTAACCAGCGCCGACGTACAGGCGGTCGCGGTTTTCCATCTTGAGGTTAGCGCCTCGCATGGGCGCCAATGGGACAGGTCGCGCGCTGAACCAGCGCGGCGGCCAACAGCACCAACAGCATGGCGACAACGTAACCCGCGGCATCGAAGCCCAGGTCGATCATGTCGAAATGACGACCAGGAACAAAGATCTTGTGTACTTGGTCACCGACAGAGCAGACGGCGCAAAAGAGCAGAGCGAGTGCGTACCGGAATCGCGCGCACGGCAGGCACTCGCCCAGGCATGCCACTGTCGCCGAAGCAAACAGTCCTACAAAGAAGAACTCAACGGTATGTGCGACGCGACGAATGTTGGCACCCATCCACAGACGAACGGGCGCAAGCGGGTCGGGATGAACAGTGGCAGTCGTTGAGCCCGCGTCCCCGACGGCATCTCCCACCTGGGTCTCCCCCGCAGTCTCGGGCTGTACGCTGGCGCTTTGCCCTTCCACCGCGCGCGCAGTGGACTCGCTGAGCGACGACGTCTGCTCCACGTTTTGCTCCGTCAGCATCCAAATACTTGCCAGCGTCACGACCAGCAGGACAACCGAAATCCATCCGACTATGTGCTTCACACGCGCCAAGGGCCAACCTCCGTCATTTTTTGAGCAGCAGCGAGTGTACCCCCAAATGCAGTTGTCGCCGTAGCGAAATCCAAAATGTTCGAATCGGGGCGCCAAAGGACCGTGGCGCCCCTACTCCATCTCGCGCATCCAGCGATCGAACGTCCCCACGCACACGCCTAGCCGCTTTGCCGCCTGACTCCGCGTGATATCACCCGCCTCGTAGGTATCGCGTACCAGCTCGAATTGCGGAGGACAGGGCTTGCGGGGCCGGCCAAAGCGCACGCCGCGCGCTCGCGCCGCCGCAATGCCCTCGGCTTGGCGCCGGTGAATGTTCTCGCGCTCCACCTGCGCCACATAGCTCAACAGCTGCAAAACAATATCGGCAATCAACGCACTCGTCACGTCCGACCCACCACAGTCTCTGGCGCGCGTGTCGAGCAATGGCATGTCCAGTACCACGATGGCGGCGCCGAGCTCTTTGGTTATGCACCGCCATTCCTCGAGGATCTCGCTGTAGTTACGGCCCAGCCGATCAATGGAAAGTACCACCAGCACATCACCGGAATCCAACGCGCACAGCAGCTCGCGATACCGCGGTCGATCGAAGTCCTTGCCGCTCGCATGGTCGGCAAAGATATTCGCCGGTTCCACGCCATAGGCGCCCAGTGCATCCAGCTGCCGATTCAGATTTTGATCACGCGAGCTCACCCGCGCATACCCGTACACCGTTGTCATCTCATCCCCGCTCTCTCGTAAACCTCCCAAAAAGGGACAGGTTTATTTTGGTAGGTTTTAACTCCCCTATAGCAGGCGGAAGACGCAAGCGCGCGAGCGACAAGACGATTGAACCGCCACAAAAAAGGCGGCCCCAAAAGACCGCCCCGCTCTCTATCAATCACCAAATTCCGGCTAATGAATAAGCCTAAAATCCAAGTGCCCGCGCGTGGTATTGACGCGCGAGACCTCGATGATCACGCGCTGCCCCAGCTCATAGCGAGTCCCCGTGTCGGCGCCCGTGAGCGTGAGCGCGTCCTCATCAAACTCGAACCACTCGTTGCCCAGGCTCTTGATCGAAACCAAACCCTCAACCTGTGTCAAATCCAGGCGCACAAAGAGACCCATGCTGCTGACCCACGAGATCGTTCCGGCGTAGCGCTCGCCCAGGCGATCCTCGTAGTACTGGGCGATCTTGATCTTTTGCGTCGCATGGCTGGCGGCGTCGGCCGCACGCTCGGCATCGCTGCACGCGCGGCAGACTTGCGGCAGGATGCGCGGCAGGGACTCGCGACCCTTACCGATCAGCCGCGGCGTACGCACCAAGGCGTCCTTGCCGCCCAGCTGCTCGTAGGCCAGCTGCAGCTTGAGTACGCGATGCACCACCAGGTCGGGATAGCGGCGAATGGGACTCGTAAAGTGGCAATAGCACGGCGCGGCAAGTGCAAAGTGGCCCTCGTTGCGCGGCTTGTACAATGCGCGCTGCATACTGCGCAGTAGCAACGTGTTGACGAGCGGCGCGTTGGCCGTACCAGCTGCGGCATCAACCGCCGCCTGCAGCTCATCGGGGCTTCCCAGAGCGATACCCGCCGCGCGACGGTCATCGATGATGCCCAGCTGTGCCAGCGCCACGGCGGCACCGTGCAAGCTGTCGGGACTGGGATCGTCGTGCACGCGATAGCAGGCCTCGATATCGCGGTCGGCCAGCCACTCCGCCACGCACTCGTTAGCCAGCAGCATGGCTTCCTCAATCAGCGACGTGGCACACGAGCGCTCACGGGCCACGATCTGCACGGGCACGCCGTCCTCGTCCAACAGCGCACGGATCTCGGCCGTATCAAAGTCGACCGAACCGCGTGCGCGACGAATACGACGGCGAAGCTCGGCGAGCTCGTTGGCAGCTACGAGGAAATCCCCCAAGTCGACGTTATAGCCGCGAGCGGTTTCCTCGCATGCAAGCCCGCGCTCGAGCGCCTCCTCGCGCGAGGCTTCAACCGCGGCAACATCCTCGGCGGCACCCTCCAGCACCGAATACTGCACCGCACCGGCACGCACCAGCAGCGCCTCGGCGCCGTCATAGTCCATGCGCACACGCGAGCGGATCACACTGGGATAGGGATCGTAATGGCGCACGCGACCCTGCGCGTCGAGCTCAATGTCGACGGTAAACGCCAAGCGGTCCTCGTCGGGACGCAGCGAGCACAAATCGTTCGACAGGCGCTCGGGCAACATGGGCAGCACGCGATCGGCAAGATACACCGACGTCGTGCGATGGCGGGCTTCCAGATCGATATGTCCGTCCCAGGCAACATAGTGCGAAACGTCGGCAATATGGACACCCAGCTTGTAGCCACCCTCGGGCGTGCGCTCCAGCGAGATGGCGTCGTCAAAGTCGCGCGCGTCGACCGGGTCAATCGTAATGACAAAGCGGTCACGCAGGTCTCGGCGAAGCGGGTCCTTGAGTGCCGAGGCAACATCGAGCGAAAGTGCCTCGGCCTCGGCTAGCGCGGCCTCGGGATACGTATCGGTATAGCCATAGCGCGCCATCACATACTGAACGCCCAAATCGGGCGCATCGTCGCCGCCAATACGGCGCTCGATCGTCACGGTGCCCGATTCCAGGCGCGTCGGATATGTCAGAATGCGTGCGACGACCGCATCACCCGGATGAACGCCCAAGCGCTCCGCCGAGGTGTCCTCCGGCAGAATAAAGAAATCTGCCTTAAGGCGAGAATCAAGCGGCTCGATCACCCCGAGCGGGCCGGCGGTCTGGTACGTGCCCACCACACTAATGGCTGCACGCTCGACGACGCCCTCGATTACGGCGCGTCGCTCGCCATGCGGGCTGTTCTTAATGCTCACGGCAACGGTATCGCCGTCCATAATCTCGCGCTTGCCGCGGCCCATGACCTTGTAGTCACCGTTTTCGGTTACAACGTAGGCGCTATGCTCATGGAGCTGCACGCGTCCGGTCAGACTCGGGCGACGCTCGGTGCGCACCGGCCCGCGCTTATTGCGAGCTCCACGCTTATGCTTGTTATTGCGCCCCATGGCGCCTCCTTACTATCGATGGCCGTTTACACCCCAAGAGTCTACCCAAATGACCCCTAGGAGACGGCAGGATTGCGGATCACATGGATAGACCAGCGCCACGATGATCCGCAATCCTGCCGTCCCCCAGGGATCAAAAAACGGGCCGCCCCAAAAGAGACGACCCGTTGAAGGAACGAATTCCGGCCACGCCTACACGCGCAGATAGCGGCGCATGGCGATGGCGGAACCAAAGAGACCGATAATGACGCCGACCAAAATCAGCGCGGCGTAGGTCACCAGGTAGTACTGCATCGGCAGCGCAAACGACATCCAGCCGATGCTCTCCTGCAGACGCGGAACCATCAGGTTACGCAGCAGCTCCAGCACGCCGATGGAAAGCAGCGAGCCCAAAATGGCCTGCAGCACGCCCTCGGTAATGAACGGCCCGCGAATGAAGCCGTTGCTTGCGCCCACCAGACGCATGATCGCGATCTCACGACGACGCGCCGTAATGGACAGGCGGATCGTGTTGTTAATGAAAATGAACGCGATAAAGGTCAGCAGGCCAACGAGCACCACGGCGGCGATACGGATGTAGTTCGTCACCTGGAACAGGCGGCTCACTTCCTCCTGGCCATACAGAACGCTCGCGTTAACGTCGCCGTCATCCGCGATCTTCTGGAAATCGGCGTTCTTCTTGAGCTTCTGGGCCGTGCTCTCGACCATGGACGGATCGTCCATCTCGATGGCAAACGAAGCCGGCAGCGGGTTCTGACCGTCGAGCGCGCTCATGGTAGCGTCGGCGTTACCCGACATCTTGCTCGTGTACT
>ERZ1031347.57-NODE-57-length-55227-cov-19.118176_pt1 | contig 55227 bp, 47 predicted proteins | sample MGYA00517106_ERZ1031347 | MGnify/ENA primary metagenome ERZ1031347 (study PRJEB33719, sample SAMN04261392) | wastewater metagenome | biome: periurban shantytown; feature: human; material: feces | host: Homo sapiens | place: Peru: Lima | collected 2012-07-19 ...
CTTTCTTTGCTGAAAAGAAAAAAAGAAGCAAAAAAAGAAAAGAGTTCGCGTTTCATCTGTACTGTAAGATTCCAATATCACCCGAAGATTATACAAGAAACTGTCACCATAGATTCTCACCAACAAAAATCCCCCGGCGGGGCATACAGGCGGCTTGCCCGCCGTAACACTACCCTTTTCACTCTTGAAATTGGGGCGTAAGGTCAGCGGCGACCCGCCGCCCGCCGCTTGACTTTTTTTCTTGTGCATGCTATAATTTTTCTGGAAAATAGACTTTTGGAACGGAGGTGCTGCATATGCTGAAAACAGCATTGGTCACTGGTGCGTCCCGCGGGATCGGGGCGGCTGTGGCAAAGGGTCTGGCAGCAGACGGGTATCAGGTGGCTGGCGTGTACTGCCATAGCCGCGATGCCATGGAAGAACTGGCTGCCGCCTGCGGCGTGATCCCCATTGCCGCCGACCTGTCACAGACCGATGCCCTGCCCGAACTGGCGGAAACCGTGCTGGAACATCTGGGACATGTGGACGTGTTGGTCAATAATGCCGCATGCTCGTATATCAATCTGTTCCAGTGCCTGCCGCCGGAACAGGTGCGGCGGCTCTATGCGGTGAACCTGACGGCTCCGGTGGAACTTAGCCGCCTGCTGCTGCCGTCGATGCTCTCCCGCCATGCCGGCTGTATTGTCAATATCTCCTCTATGTGGGGCGAAACCGGAGCTTCCTGTGAAGTGGATTACTCCGTGACCAAGGGGGCGATTCTGGCGTTTACCCGTGCACTGGCGAAGGAAGTCGGTCCCTCCGGCATTCGCGTTAATGCTGTTTCGCCGGGGACGATCGCTACGGATATGGTGTCCCACCTGCCGCAGGAAACACTGGACGAACTGGCAGAGGAAACACCGCTGGGTCGGCTGGGGAAACCGGAAGATGTGGCAGATGTTGTGCGGTTTCTGGTGTCCGAACAGGCGGCGTATATCACCGGACAGGATATTCCTGTAAACGGCGGTTTCTGGTGCGGCTGACAGACGGCAGGAGAAGTGTCGATTTCCACCCAAATACGGGAAATTTGCCCTCTGCAACTTGCACAAAACCTTTTTTCGGGACATGGCTTTTTCGATAAAATCCACAAATTCCGTGAAAACTGCATGAGTTTTTGGCGAGAATACTTGCGAAAACCGCGGGTTTGTGCTATAGTATTGTTACGACAATCCCGCAGAAATCAGGGGAATTCTGACTTCTGCAATTCTTTTTTGAAACAAAGGTGATCTCACAAACATGAAAGAACAATTGACATGGTATGCACGCTTTTCTTCCCTGCGTGCATGGTTCTGTTCCGTGCATGAGAAACGTTCTTACAATACGCTGCGTTATCCCATGACCAACCGGTTGCTGATGATGCTGTACCCCATTTTCATCGTGTGTATGGCGGAACTGAATCAGGACAAATATCCCAGTAAGTTGGTGCTGTTCATCACCAACCACCCCACGATCATGCTGTTTAACGTGCTGATCGCGGCACTGATTTTTATCGGGGCACTGCTCCTGTTCAAGTCGGGCTGGTTCTCTATGCTGCTGGAAAGTATCCTGTATATGGCTCTCAGTATTACGGAACTATTCAAGTACAACACCAACGGCAACCACCTGATTATGACAGACATGAAGCTGTTCCGCAGTCTGAAAAGTCTGACTTCATTCGCCTATATCAAAATTACGCCAAGGCTGGTCTTGTACATTGCCATTTGTGCCGCGTTTATCCTGCTGGCATTCTGGTTCAACCCAAGACTGAAAATGCGGCTGAAGCTGCGGAAACGGCTTGCCCCCGGTCTGGCTTGCCTGATCGCCTGCGTCATGGTCGTTACCGTGCCGGCAATTTCCCAGCCGGTTTACGCCCTGTTCCGGCTGGACACCAAAGAGGCAGACAATACCTTTATCCTGAACGAAAAGTTCGACAACAACGGTTTTCTGGCGTTCTTTATGCAGACGGGTTCGGAGAACCTCTCCAACCAGCTGGAGGAGCCGGAGGATTATAAAGAGGACAGCAGCGACACCGTGAAGCAGTATCTGGCAACAGAAGTGCCGGATCTGGACTTCGATGACGGCGTGAAGCCCAACGTGGTGGAGATCATGTCGGAATCGTTTGCGGATTTCCGTGCCTTTTCCGATAAGCTGTCGGAACTGGGCTATACGAATCTGGATCCCTATTATGCCGGACTGGACAAAGCCGCTTCTATGGGAACAGAGGGGACACTGATCGTGCCGACTTACGCCAGCTATACGGTACGGACAGAGTTTGAACTGCTGTTCGGGCTGCCGGTGAAGTCCCTGAATGACCCCAACATGCCGCAGAGAATGATGCTGGAACGGCAGCAGCCCACAGTGCCTGCATATTATAAAAGCTGGGGCTATTCCACTGCCTATGTGCACCCATTCCAGAGCAGCTTCTACAGCCGGAAACGTATCTATGGGCAGTTCAACTTTGACCAGATGATTTTTGAAGATGACTTCACCGTTCCGGTAACGACCTACGGGGAATATATCGACGACAATGTGGTGTACAACCAGATCGAATCTCTGATCGCATCTACTGATGAGCCGCTGTATGTGCATGCCACTACCATGCAGAACCATCAGCCCTATTCTGACGGGGACAGCGATGATGAATTTATCAACTACCTGAGCCGGATCCAGCATTCGGCAGACGGTCTGGCAGACTTTCTGGAACGGCTCTCCCAGATCGACGAGCCGACCATTGTACTGTTTGTGGGTGACCATTTCCCGTCCCTCCGCGGGGACGACGGCATCTACAGCCAGCTGAACATCACCAGCGAAAATTGCAGCACCCTGTACGAACAGCGATATATCCTGTGGAACAACTACGGACTGAACACCAGTTTGCTGCCGTCGGAAGCGGTTTCCACATACTATGCCCCGTATCTGGTGATGCAGCTGATCGATGCACCCCGTGACAGCTTCACCCAGACTATGATGAACGAAATGGAAACTGAGCCGGTGTACTCCACCAACTACATGCCCATGCAGGAGGCAGACAAAAAGCTGGATACGCTGACTTATGACCGGATCCTTGGGGACATCGTTTCCCCCAGTGCCTTAGATGTGCTGCCGGATCCTACAGAAGAAACCACGGAAACGACTTCGGACTAAAGGAGAATATGTATGGAACCGATTACAATTGGAAGCAAGGGAACCGCCTCGGTACAGGTGGACGAAACTAATCTGGCAGTTGCTGTAGGAAGCGGCTCGCTGCCGGTATTTGCCACCCCGATGATGGCAGCCCTCATGGAGGAGGCTGCCTGCAATGCAGTGGCTCCGTTCCTCAGCGAGGGCGAAACCACCGTAGGCACCAAGCTGGACATCAGCCACGATGCGGCAACGCCGGCGGGGCTGACGGTAACTGCTACCGCAGAAATTACCGGTGTCAACGGGCGGGAGATCTCCTATCACGTTACCGCAGAGGACGGCGTAGGCGTGATCGGTTCCGGCGTGCACAAGCGGTTTCTGGTCGATGCGGAACGTTTCCTGAACAAGGCACAGAAACGCGGACAGTGAGAATGGCAGAGCACATGTGCTGTGTCTGCCGATAATGAAAGTGTTGGCAAAGAATTTCGCCAAAGGCTGAATCAGACGCAAAAAGCGTTCAGAGCAGGTTCATTCATCTGCTCTGAACGCTTTTTTACATGAAATTGTGTTGCCTTAATAGTTGCCGGAGGTGTCTGCCATTAGCTTGCACTGAATGGAGAACTCCTCAAAGTTTCCGTCCGGCTGGTACCGGCGGCAGCGTGCCTCTATGGTGTCACCGCCTTTCAGTCCGGCAATGGCGGCATTCAGGGAGTCGTAGTCGTCTACGGCTTCGCCCTGTACCGATACGATAACATCATTCACTTGCAGGTCAGTGCTGGCAATGTCACAGTCGTCTGCAATTTCCGTGATCCACACGCCGGACAGGTTGTCCGGTACGGTTTTCATGCCGATCTCGTCGGCAAAGCCCTGCCGGACTTCTTCGGGGATCAGGGAAATAAAGGTAATGCCTACCCGCACACGGTCGGCAACATAGCCGTTGTCGATCAGATCCTGCACAATGGGCAGCACCTCGTTAATGGTAATGGCAAATCCCAGCCCCTCATAGCTGGAGCTGACGTATTTGGAGGAGGTGATGCCGATGACCTGCCCGTACATGTTGACCAGTGCACCGCCGGAGTTGCCCGGACTGATCGCAGCGTTGGTCTGGATACAGTTCATGTCGAATCCGGTGGCATCAGAGCGGATCTGTCGGTTCAGACCGGACACAATGCCATTGGTGACAGAGCCGGAAAGCCCTGCGGGGTTGCCGATCGCCACAACGGATTCGCCCAGAACGACCTCGTCGGAATTGCCCATGACGGCAGCAGGGAAGTCGCTGCCCTCGATCTTGATAACGGCAAGGTCGGTTTTGTTGTCCTTGCCGATGACAGTGGCAGGGTACTCCGTTTCGTCAGACATGATGACACGGAAAGACTTCCCGTTAGTCAGGACGTGGGCGTTGGTGATAATGTAGCCGTCCTCGCTGGAGATGATGCCGGAGCCGGTGCCGCTAAGCTGTTCGCCTTTGGCATCGCCGTAGGTTTCGATTTCCACAATGGAGGGACACACCACAGAAGCAACGCCCTCTACGGTGTAGGCACCATCTGCATCGGTGTTTTCTGCGTTCTTGTCCAGTTCGGGTTTATCCTGCTGCTGAATGATTACCTTGCTGCCGGCGGTTTCGTCCCTGTCAGTGTCCGAAGCTGTGGCAGCAGCTGGTGCAGCACCGCCGCGGCGGTAGGAAACCACATCGCTGCCGATACAGTACAGCAGCAGGGCTGCCAGCAGAGCCGCTACGATTTTCAGCCAGAACGCTGTGCGGCGGTCTTTCTGCTCCGGTGTCAGGGGCTGTTTTTGCGGCGGTGCAGGCGGTACCTGCGGCGGAATCTGCCAGTTTCCCATGGTGGGTTGCTGGTTCTGGTACCAGTTGGGGATTGGGTTTTGCATAGGCGGGATCGGATTATTCTGCGGCATGTCCTGTACCGGCGGTAATGGATTTTGCACTGGCGGAATCGGATTATTCTGCGGCATGCCCTGTACCGGCGGTAATGGATTCTGCACTGGTGGAACGGGGTTGTTCTGCGGCATGCCCTGTACCGGCGGTAATGGATTTTGCACTGGTGGAACGGGGTTGTTCTGCGGGGTGTCCTGTACCGGCGGTAATGGATTCTGCACTGGCGGAACGGGGTTGTTCTGTACAGGCGGTAATGGATTTTGCACTGGTGGAACCGGCTGTTCTGTAGGCGGTGCCGGTGTTTCTTCCTGTGGGGGAAGCGGTTCGCCGGCAGGCTTCTGCGGCGGCTCAGTGGGAAAATTCGGGAACGGCTCCTGCATCAAAAATGCTCCTTTCAAAAAAACGGACAGTGTCCGCGATTGTCGCTTTGCCACTGTCCGTTTTTATTGCCTTATATCATTCATGTTCCTGTTCCGGCGGCTCTACGTGCGGCAAACGCACTTCGAACTCCGTATAGGCATGTTCCTCACTGCGGACACTGATCTGTGCGTGGTGCAGGTGAATGATTTTTTTCGTAATATCCAGCCCCAGCCCCAGTCCGGTTTTGTCCTGACTGCGGGAGGCATCGGACTTGTAGAATCGTTCAAAGATTTTCGGCAGTTCTTCTTTGGAAATACCGTTTCCGGTATTGCGTACTGCAAATACCCAGCAGTCTTCCTCGTCTGCAAAGGTGAACGAGATCGTGCCGCCGTCGTTGACGAACTTCACGGCGTTCTCCACCAGATTGTAGACCACCTGTCCGATCAGATCCGGATCAGCACAGACGCGAACCGGCTCGCCGTCCAGTCCCTCTACGGAAATATGCCGCTTTTCCAGTCGGTTTTCAAACATCAGAATCGTCCGGAATGCGGTGTCGTTCAGGATAAACATACGGTAATTCAGCTGAATGGTGCCGGCATCAAACTTTGTCAGATTCAGCATGGAAGTGACCAGCATTTTCAGCCGCTGGACTTCCTGCGACACAATAGAGAGATATTCCATGCGTTTGTTCTTGGGAACAGTGCCGTCCAGAATGCCCTCTACGAACCCGCTGATAATGGTCATCGGGGTACGCAGTTCATGAGAAACGTTGGACACAAACTGGCGGCTGGATTCTTCTGCCCGTCCGGACTGACTGCCGATCTGTTCACTGAGTGCGGCGATCAGTTCCAGATTGGAACTGGTATACTGCTCCACAGGAATGGGCTGGCTGTAGTTGCCCTGTGCATAACGCTGCAATGCAGCTTCCAGCTGTTCCAGCTGCGAATTGCCTCGCCATACCTGATAAAAGATCAGAACGCCCGCAATCAGCAGCAGTGTAAACGACAGGATCGCCATAAACAAAAAGAGATGTGTGGTATACAGATTCAAAGGCTTGGTGTATGATGCACCAAACAGATAATAAGTGGCTTCTACGCCGTTTTCCGTCAGGGTGAATGTGAATCCGCGGGTGAGCATCGGCTCTACGATCGAATGATCGATCTTGCCGGAGGCTTTGTCCGTCAGGTATTCGCCGCCTTTCCGTATGCCCGCCAGCATTTCGTTGTTCAGGGTCAGGTCTGCTGCCGCAATGCTGCTGTTGCTGCTTGCGATCCGGCAGCTGCCGTCTGCATTGAACACGTACAGAAAAACGTGCATCTGTTCGGCAACTTTATTCACACTTTTCGGAATATACTCCTGCCAGAGATCCAGCTGTGGGTTCTGGGCGTTGTATTCGGTGAAATCCTTCGCCATAATATCGCAGACACGCATGGAATTGCTGTAATAATCCTGCTTGTACTTGGAGATCGCATAACCAGACAGTGCAGTTACCGTAATAATGAGAACTACAGCGACCAGCAGCAGCCGGATCAAGAAGGCTCTCCAGATGCGGAGCCAGTGGTGGCTTTTTTTTCGACTTTGTTCTGCTTTTTCCACGGGACTTAGTCTTCTTCTTCAGACTCAAACTTATAGCCGACACCCCAGACGGTCTTCAAAGACCACTTGTCGGAAACGCCTTCCAGCTTTTCACGCAGACGCTTGATGTGGACATCAATGGTACGGGAGTCGCCATAGTACTCAAAGCCCCATACTTCGTCCAGCAGCTGGTCACGGGTGTATACGCGGTTCGGGTTCGATGCCAGATAGAACAGCAGTTCCAGTTCTTTCGGCGGGGTGTCTACGACCTTGCCGTCTACACGCAGTTCATAACGGGTCATGTTTACGGACAGCTTGTCATAGCGAACTTCCTTGACTTCGGATTCCTCCGGAGAATTGCCCACACGTCTTGCAATTGCCTTGATACGTGCGATAACTTCCTTGGTGTCGAACGGCTTTACGATATAGTCGTCTGCACCCAGTTCCAGACCCAGTACCTTATCAAAGGTGTCGCCCTTTGCGGTGATCATGATGATCGGCACGCTGGACTTCTTGCGGACTTCGCGGCAAACCTGCCAGCCGTCCAGAGTGGGCAGCATTACGTCCAGCAGAATGATGTCCGGCTTCAGTGCATTAAACTTTACCAGAGCCTCTTCACCATCGTATGCCAGAATTACACTGTATCCTTCATTTTCCAGATACATCCGCAGTACGTCACAAATATTCGGGTCATCATCAACAACAAGAACTTTTTCCAATGCCATGATTTTTCACGCCTTCCTCATAATTCAGAATAGATTTGTTTTTTCGCTTCTTTTTTTGTACGAATATTGGGGGTTATACAAAAGAGAAGCAGAGCTGCTTCCGGCAGGACCGCGGAAATTCCGTCGGTCGCTGTCACATTCTTGCAATATTATTATACTATAGCACTGTGATTGATAGGTGTATATTTTATTTCTCAATTATGTTTAAATTGTAAAATGTGAAGATAGTGATTTCTACACGTGTATTTGTTAGTTTATTTTTGTATGGAAACAGATTTACAGCTGTTTTTTCAAGATTTCATGGCAGGGTATTTGTGAATGTTGCTGCTGTTTTGGCGTTGGAAAGATTTATTTTTTGTGAAAATGTCTGAATTTCCGGAAAATCGCACAAAAGCCCTTGATTTTTTCTGAAAAGTTGGTAAAATAGATATTAGCACTCGGGAATATTGAGTGCTAACACATTTCGAAAACAAGTGATAATGTTATGTTGCAGGAGGAATGGATCATGACAATGAAACCGTTGGCAGACAGAGTACTGATTAAAGTAGAAAAAGAAGAAGAAAAGACCGTAGGCGGTCTGGTACTGGCGACCAAGAATCCGGCAGGCGTTCCCGCAAAGGGCAAGGTCGTTGCATGCGGCGAAGGCAAGTTCTCCCCGAACGGCACACGCGTTCCCATGGAAGTCAAGGTTGGCGATACCGTTCTGATCAGCCACAGTGCAGGTCAGACCGTCAAGCTGGACGGCGAGGAACTGACACTGGTATATGAGAGCGAGATTCTGGGCATCACAGAATAAGTGATCCCACAAGAACGATTCCACAACAGAGAAAAGGAGTTTTGACCTATGGCAAAGGATATTAAGTACAATGCAGACGCAAGAAACGGACTGATCGCCGGTATCGACAAGCTGGCAGACACCGTAAAGATCACACTGGGACCGAAGGGCAGAAACGTGGTTCTGGACCGCGAATTTGGTGCTCCGCTGGTAACCAATGACGGCGTGACGATCGCAAAGGACATCGAACTGGAAGACCCGTTTGAAAACATGGGTGCACAGCTGGTTCGCGAAGTTGCTACCAAGACCAATGATGCTGCCGGTGACGGCACCACAACCGCAACCGTTCTGGCACAGGCAATCATTCACGAAGGTGCAAAGAACATCGCTGCCGGTGCAAACCCCATGGTGCTCCGCAAGGGTATCGCAAAGGCAGTGAACACTGCGGTAAAGGTCATTCAGGAAAATTCCAAGGTCGTTAACGGCACAGAGGATATTGCAAGAGTTGCTACCATTTCTTCCGCAGATGAAAATGTCGGCAAGCTGATCGCAGAGGCAATGGAAAAGGTTTCTACCGACGGCGTTATCACCATTGAAGAAGGCAAGACTGCGGAAACCTACAGCGAAGTCGTAGAAGGCATGCAGTTCGACCGCGGTTACATGTCCCCGTACATGATTACCGACCGTGAGAAGATGAAGGTCGTTTATGATGATGCTCTGGTATTCATTACCGATAAGACCATCAGCAACATTCAGGACATTCTGCCGATGCTGGAACAGATCGTCAAGATGGGCAAGAAGCTGCTGATCATCGCAGAGGACATTGAGGGTGAGGCTCTGACCACCATTATCCTGAACAACCTCCGCGGTACCTTTAAGTGTGCAGCTGTCAAGGCTCCGGGCTTCGGCGACAGAAGAAAGGAAATGCTGCAGGATATTGCAATCCTGACCGGCGGTACTGTTCTGTCTTCTGATCTGGGCATGGAACTGGCTGATGCAAACGTTGAGATGCTGGGTAAGGTTAGTCAGGCAGTGATCGACAAGGAAAACACCATTCTGGTCGGCGGTGCAGGCACTTCGGAAGCAATCGAGGAGAGAATCGCAGAGATCAAGAACCAGATCGCTGCTTCCACTTCTGATTTCGACAAGGAAAAGATGCAGGAACGTATCGGTAAGCTGTCCGGCGGTGTAGCAGTCATCAAGGTCGGTGCTGCAACAGAAGTTGAAATGAAGGAAAAGAAGCTGCGGATCGAAGACGCTCTGTCTGCAACCAAGGCAGCTGTAGAAGAAGGCATCGTTGCCGGCGGCGGTACTGCACTGATCAATGCAATTCCGGCAGTAGAAAAGCTGGTTCCGTCTTTGGACGGCGATGAAAAGACCGGTGCAAAGATCGTACTCCGTGCACTGGAAGCTCCGCTTCGTCAGATCGCTGCAAATGCTGGTCTGGAAGGCAGCATCATCGTGGATAAGATTCGCCGCAGCCGCAAGGTTGGCTATGGCTTCGATGCATACAACGAAACCTATTGCGATATGATGAGCAATGGTATCGTAGACCCGACCAAGGTCACCAGAAGTGCTCTGCAGAACGCTGCATCGATCGCTTCTATGGTTCTGACTACCGAGAGTGCCGTTGCAAACATTCCGAAGGAAGAACCGGCAGCAGCAGCTCCGGCAGCAGGCGGCATGGGCGGTATGTATTAAGGAAACGCTGCATAAAGCCCGCCTGACGGCTTTGCACGTAATTTGATCGTATACAGAAAGCCGGAACATGGGGTTCACCTGTGTTCCGGCTTTTTTGCGGAAAAACAACCGCCGGCAGAAGATTTCCTCTGCCGGCGGTTGTTTGCAATATTTCAGAGTTGTTATGGTTTACTAGGGGATTATTCAGCAGCGTTCTTTTCGTTGACCTCATCAATGAAGTTCTGTGTCTGGTCATAGATCGCGTTGACAGATTCGTTCCACGGAATTCCGCGGGAAGTGGCACGAATGCCGTTGACGCTGCTGTCCAGAATGTCGGTGACATCGGAGGAAATGCCGTTGTAGTAGTCGAATACCGGATTCGCCAGAGCCATTTCGTTCATCTTGTTTTTCATCTCGATCATTTCGTCAGTCCACTCGTAGTCCTTGACGAACTGTTCATCGCTGATCTCCTGTGCACCGTCGCTGATCTTGCTGAACCGGAAGCAGTCGAGGAACTTGCCCACGCCCTCCGGATTGTGTCCGCCCTTGACGAAGCAGTAGGCGTTGACACTGGTGGGAATATAGTATTCGTCTGCCTTGTCATACTTCGGCACCGGTACAAAGAACACGTCCTCGCCGAACGTCTTGGACCACTGGGATTTTTCAGTGCCCAGTGCCCACAGCCCGCAGGGGTAGAACAGCAGCTTGCCCTCGCCGATGTAGTAATCCCGCGAGGTCCAGCCGTAGTCACCGACACCCAGAGCGATATAGTCCGACTGCCACAGCCCGTACATCCAGTTCTGGTAATCTTCAATGGCTTCGTTCCGCAGGTTGTTCACCAGCTTGCCGTTTTCCAGTCCGATATAGGGAACACCGGTGGAAGCGGACAGACCGGATTCGAAATACCAGCTGTCGATGCCGTAGCGTTCGTCAGAGGTGTCTACAAATTCCGAGAGCATATCCTCGAAAGCGTCCCAGTCCCACTTGCCCTTTTCAAACAGTTCTGCGGGATCGTCCAGACCGTTTTCGTCCATAGTCTTGCGGTTGTAGATAATGGCACACTGGTCGCCGGTGACTTCTACGATTGCCATGTAGTGCTTGTCGTTCCAGACCATGGCATCATTGGCAGCCTTTACGTCTTTCCACAGGTCGGAGTCCAGATCAATGTAATCATCATAGGGGACAAACATGCCGCGGACAGCACCCTTGGGGAATGCGTCCCAGTTGCCGCCGTAGAAAAAGTCGATGCCCTCATCGCTGTTAATGGCGTTGGCGAGGTTGTCATACCGTGCACCATAGGTGGTCTGGTGGAACTCAATCTGTCCGCCGTAGCGTTCCTGAAACACTGCCAGTTCGATGGGCGTGGTCTTTCCGGTATCGTCGGAGTTGATGTCCCAGTCTGACATCCACTTGATCGTCTTGTTCTCCAGCTCACCGGTGAGCCGTTCGTCCGACTTGGATAATTCTGCCAGCTGTTCCCGCGTGTTGGTGGACATATCTTTTTTCGGGGTGGTATCTTTGGTATCCGAACCGCATGCCGCCAGCGGTACGGTGAGTACCATTGCCAGCAGACAGTGCAGGGCGATTCTTGCACTTTTCTTCATAAACGTTCTCCTGTCTTACACAAGCTCACAACAGAACGACGCAAATTTCGTCTGATACAGTGCTGCTTTATATATACTATTATTATAACATGAAATACTGCATGGGTGCAATCCGCAATTTGTACGAGATTTCATGCAGATTTCCGGTGAAATTGCCAAGGGCAATTGAAAAGGGATATGCTGTCAGATTTGTTGCGGATATGCTTTTTCGATAAAAATATTCCTCATTTTAGGAAATAACTGTTGCATTTGTGATTCTGGTATGCTATAATAGACCTGTTGGAAATCAGAAATGGGAGCGTGTGCAGTGCTGCGATCGCTCTGAGAGCAGAACCGAAAGGCGTTTCGGTTCGGGAGGAATTTGAGTATGAAGAAGAAACAAACGCTGCGACGCTGTGCGGCTGCCCTGACTGCGGCAGTTCTGGGGGCAGTGTCCGTTCCGGTGATCGCGGTATCATCGGAATCGTACAACACCTGGACGGGATACATGCTACAGGACAGCACCGGTCGCTATCTGAGTGTGCTGGGCGGCACCGAGGGTGAGGGTGTACAGGTCGGCTTTTATGAGGCAGACGGTGCGGCACCCTACAATACGTGGTATTTCACGGAAACCAACTTGGGCGTTACGATCAAATCCGCACTGTCCCAAGGCGAATACTATCTGACAGAAAACACGAAGGAAAACAGACTGGAGATCTCCACAAATGCGGGGCAGTTTGAATTCGGAGAGGACGGCTATCTGCGGGGATTCCGCAGCGGTGTGGAGTCGCCGGTCTATGCACAGGTGACACCGCAGGCAGTGACCAATCTGCACATGGGCGACTGGAACGATGACGGGGTTGTGGACGGCACCGATCTGGTGCAGCTGCGGCAGGCGGTGGAACAGCCGCAGGTCAGCTTTATGCAGCAGGCTGTGGGCGATGCCAACGGGGACGGCGTTTTAGATGCTGCTGATGTGAAACTGCTCCAGCAGTATCTGCTGGGAGAATCGGTTTCGCTTGCACCGGTTTCCGTGCCGGCATGTACGATCGTGCCGCCGGCACCAGAGCCGACGGAACCGGTTGTCACCACGACTACAGAGGAATCTACGACTACAACGACAACGACGGAAACGACAGTGACTACCACCACAGAAGCACCCCGTCAGGAGCTGACTATGGCGGATTTCCCGTCAGATTACACCTATGCGGCAGACTGGATCTGGAACAACCGCATTACTGCGGAAAAGTCCACGGAACGGCGAAACACCATTTTTGACCAGATCGATGCCGGAAACGGTACGATCAACTATGTGGTACGGTGGCAGTCCTACCGGACGCTGACACTGGAACAGCGGCAGCAGTTTGAAAAGCTGGTCAGCGACAGCATCAACGGCTGGAACGACTGGCTCAAGGGCTGGGACGGCTGGAAGTATGACCACGTGGACGTAAAAATTGTAGGCTGGGCAGTGCTGGACAAATCTGTTCTGCAAGACCTGCAGCCGGACGAAGTTGTCTATGACAACCTGATCTCCGACTATGACAGCACCTATGACACCTCCAACGGTGTGGATACCATTCCGGATAAGCTGCCCAGTGCCCCGTCGGAAATCTCCCGTTTTGACCACTTTGCAGACAGCAGCTATGTCTACCCCAACGGGCTGGACAGCCGCTTTGATATGTACCTGTGGGGCACACAGGGCTTCCCGAACATCGGCGGCTGCGGCGGTGACTGGGGACAGCGGCTTTCGGATACAGCGTACCTCAACATGCTGGACGGCACAGGCATTCACGTGCTGGAACATGAGATCGGTCACGGTTTCGGCATGACAGACTTCTACGGCGGCGAAGGCGAATCCAACGGCTTCCCGCCCGGCGGTTTCCCCGGCGGAGAAAATTCTCTGATGATGGCAGGCTCTGCCATGAAGATCACCGACTTCGACGGCTGGATGCTGCGGTATATGTGGAGCAAGATCAAGGACGAGGACGGACGGTTCTCGAAGTAAAACGATACAAGGGAACGCCTTCTGCACGGTTGGGTGCAGGGGGCGTTTTTGTGTCGCCGGGACATTGTACTATATCTGTTTATTGTTTCGTGTCCTCTTGTAGTTTCTGGTTGATCTTTCGGATCTTCCGCCGGTAGACGCTGTACTGGCTGAGCCAGATGCTAAGGTAAATGCAGAGGAAAATGCCCAGATAGAGCAGCATGTTCCACAGGTTCAGACCGCACCAGCCCAGCAGCAGAGAAGCCCCCCAGAACAGCGGGGTTGTAATGCAGAAGTGGGTGGCAGTGGCACGGAACAGGCTCCATGTTTCCACTTCCCAGATGACGGAACTGCCGGCAAAAACAGCCCCTACCAGTCCGGACAACAGAAACTGCACAGCCACGCCGGTGCGTTCCGAGCCAAACAGGGCGGTGCATGCGGGACTGCACGGAGCGTAGGTGCCGAGGAAAAAGGCAATAATCAGGAGAATCAGATTGCACACGCAGACACCCACCGGAAAGCCAATGGCACTGCGGAGCAGGATTTGTTTTTTCATAGAGAGAACCTCCTATAGTCCGAGTATGGATTTGATGTGGTTGACATAGCGTCTGGAAACATAGGCGGTTTCGCCGTTTTTCAGCTGCATGCCGATCGTGCCGGTAATGCCGAGATCCAGCCGTCTGACAAAGTGCAGGTTGATGATCTCGGATTTGGAGATGCGGACAAAGGTTTTTTTGTCCAGCAGCTGTTCCAGTTCATAGAGCCGCTGCCGCAGACAGAATTTCCCCTGCGGTGTCTGGGCATAGACTTTCTGGCTGGCTCCGTAGATGCGAATGATCTGGGATTTTTCCAGCAGGACGGCACTGTCTGCATCATAGCCCACAACGGAATCGGAACGCTTTTCGGACAGTTTTTCCACCAGTTCGCGAATCTCTGCGGTTACGGCGGCGGTGCGAATGAGAATCTCCGGTTCTTCGCACTGGCTGTCCAGTTGTATTTGTATCTTCACGCGGCGTTGTTCCTCCTTTCGCGGTGTTGCCTATATCATAGCATATTTTGCAGAACGCTTCAAGCGGTTTGCGACAAGCGGTGGATTTTTGCGGGTGAACGGCGGTGACACTCCCCGCATTTCCCCGCAGAAACCCCACAAAAAGAAAAAAATCTGCAAATGCTATTGCATTTCCCGAAAAAGCCTGTTATAATAGAATAGTATGCTGCAGTGATACACTGCACCGGAAGCTGGATTCCGGAAACAAATCCTATTTTGAAAAGTGAGGAATTTCTTATGCCTGCAAATATTGTAGTCGGTTCACAGTGGGGAGACGAAGGAAAGGGTAAGATCATCGACATCATGGCATCTCGTGCAGATGTGGTGGTTCGTGCAACAGGCGGCAACAATGCCGGTCACACCGTTGTCAACAACGGCGAAGTGTACAAGCTGCACCTGATCCCGTCCGGTATTCTCTATCCGGAAACCCTGTGCCTGATCGGTGCCGGCGTGGTTCTGGACCCGAAGGACTTCATCTCTGAACTGGACAGTCTGGAAAGCCGCGGCATTTCTACCGCAAACCTGAAGATCGATCCCCGTGCACACGTGGTAATGCCGTGGCACATTGAGCTGGACGGTCTGTCGGAAAAGTTCCGCGGCAACTCGGACATCGGCACCACCAAGCGTGGCATCGGTCCGACTTACATGGACAAGTACGAACGCTGCGGTCTGCGGATCTATGATCTGGTACATCCGGAAATTTTCGCAGAAAAGGCACGGGCTACCGGCACGCTGAAGAACAAGATCATCACTGCTGTTTACGGCGGCAAGGCGTTTGATCTGGACGCAGTGATTGCAGAGTATACCGAATACGGTAAGCGTCTGGCAAAGTATGTGGACGACGTTTCCGTTCTGACCTATGAGGCAAACAAGGCAGGAAAGACCATTATGTTCGAGGGTGCACAGGCAACCCTGCTGGACATTGACTTCGGTACTTATCCGTATGTTACCTCTTCTCACCCCATTGCAGCAGGTGCATGCATTGGTACCGGCGTTGGCCCGAAGATGATCACCAACATCATCGGCGTGGCAAAGGCATACACCACCCGCGTGGGCAAGGGACCGTTCCCGACAGAACTGAATGACGAAACCGGCGACACGATCCGCAACAAGGGCGGCGAATTCGGTACCACTACCGGCAGACCCCGCCGTACCGGCTGGTTCGATGCTGTCATTGTACGGCACTCTGTCCGCACCAACGGTCTGGACGGTCTGGCAATCAATAAGCTGGACACCCTCAGCGGCATCGGCACCCTGAAAATGTGCGTTGGCTATCAGAAGCCGGACGGCACAGTACTGAAAGATTTTCCGGCAGCACTGGAATCTCTGGCAGACTGCTCGCCGATCTACGAGGAATTCGAAGGCTTTGACGAAGATATTTCCGGCTGCAAGAGCTTTGACGAACTGCCGGAAGCCTGCAAGAAGTACATCGCACGGCTGGAAGAAGTCTGCGAGTGCAAGGTAGTCATGGTCGGCAACGGACCGGACAGAAGTCAGATTCTGGAACGGTAAGCAATCCGTTATTGCAATAAAAATACAAGGGAAACGCTCTCTGGACATGACGTGCAGAGGGCGTTTTTCGATTTCTTTGCTTGTGGCACTGTCGGTCTCGGATTCCTGAAAATCCAAATCTCCTCTTGCCGCATTTCTTGACAAACAGAACCCGACTGTGCTATGATAAAAGAAAATTCGGGAAGCACTGCATAAAGCCTGTGCGGTGTTTCCTTGGGAAAGGTCGAATCATATGCTGTACATATTACTATTTCTCTGCCTGATACAACTGGCTGCGATCATCTGGCTGGCATTACAGGTACAGAAGCTGCGGAATCCCCAGGACGATAACGCCCTGCGAACCCTGCGGCAGGAGATCGCTGCCGACACCCAGAACCAGATGCAGATGCTGGGGAATCTGCTGTCGGAAAATCAGCGGCAGTCCGGCGACTATCAGGCAGAACGGCTGGAACAAATGGAACGGAACATGGACGCACGGCTGCGGCAGTTTGAAAGTCGTGTGGGAAATCTGGAACGCTCCAACGCACAGGGCATGGAGCAGATTCGCTCTGCCGTTGCAGCAAATCTGCACCGCATGCAGGCACAGCAGCAGGACAGTCTGGCAGAGATCCAGACCACCGTCAACGAGAAACTGGCACAGTCCCTGAACCAGCAGATCGGACAGTCCTTTCAGCTGGTCAGCAGCCGGCTGGAGCAGGTCTATCAGGGGCTTGGCGAAATGCAGACGCTGGCGGTGGGCGTAGGCGACCTGAAAAAGGTGCTGTCCAACGTCAAGACCCGCGGCATTCTGGGAGAAGTACAGCTGGGGGCAATTTTGCAGGAAATTTTGTCGCCGGAGCAGTACGCCACCGAGATCCCCACTCTCCCCAACAGCCGGAACCACGTGGAATTTGCCGTGCGTATGCCCGCAGACGGGGAACAGCCGGTATGGCTGCCCATTGACTCCAAGTTTCCGGGGGATACTTATGCGGCGTTGCAGGACGCACGGGAACAGGGCGATCCTCAGCAGGTGGAGGCGGCACGGCAGAAACTGCTGACTGTTGTTCGCGGCTGTGCCAAGGACATTCGGGACAAGTATGTCCAGCCGCCGTATACCACCAACTTCGGAATCCTGTTCCTGCCCTTTGAGGGGCTGTATGCCGAGGTAGTCAACAGCGGTCTGGTGGAACAGTTACAGCGGGAATACAGCATCAGCGTTGCCGGTCCGTCTACTATGGCGGCGATTCTGAACGCCCTGCAAATGGGCTTTCGCACCCTTGCCATTCAGAAGCACAGCCATGAAGCATGGGTGGTGCTGGGAGCAGTCCGCGGGGAATTCGAAAAATTTGCCGGCACGATTGAAAAGGCACAGAAAAGCCTGCAGGGAGCCGAACAGCAGCTGGAACTTCTGGCAGGCACCCGCACCCGTGCCATTGTCCGTCAGCTGCGGGAAGTGGAACGCTTACAGCCGGAGGAACTGCGAAAGTAATCAAGGCAATACCGCACAAAGTCGCCAGACGCTCTTTGTGCGGTATTGCCTCAAGACAGACAAATGCCGCCCATTCCCAACAAGGGAACAGGCGGCATTTTTGCGTGCAGACAGGTTCTTATTCTTTTGAGGTGTCCTTTTCGGCTTCCGTTCCCTTTCTGGAAACGCGGCTGCGGAGGGACTGCACAGATTTTCGGATATGCCACTGCCGCGGTTTGGGCGTGGACTGATTCTCCGGTGAACCGGTGCTGCCGGTGGTCTTTTCCCGAATCACGGTGTAAATGATAGACATGATCGGAACGCCGACGATCATGCCCAGTACGTTGAACAAGCCGCCGCCCACAGTGATGGCGAACAGCACCCAGATTGCCGGCAGTCCGACAGAAGTGCCAACCACACGGGGGTAGATCAGGTTGCTGTCGATCTGCTGGACAATGATAACGATAATGACAAATGCAATGGCATGACTGGGCTTGACCATCAGCAGGATCAACGCACAGGGAATCGTACCCATCCACGGTCCCACATAGGGGATCATGTTGGTGATGCCGATGATAACCGCGATCATCATGGGGTATTCCAGTCCGCCGATACTCATGACACAGAAAATCAGCACGCCCAGAATGAACGCATCAGACAGCTGTCCGCTGACGAAATTAGAGAAAGTGGAAAAAGTCAGTCTGCCGTAGTGGGCAACCTGTTCGTAGTGCTTTTTCGGCAGGAAATGCCGGAAAATCAGCTTTGCCTGTCTGCGGAGTTTGTTCCGTCCGGCAAGGACATATACGGAGAAGATCAGCCCGATGAAAAAGTCAATGACACCGCCGATCAGCCCGCTTGCCCATGTACTCAGTGTGCCCACTGCGTCCGGAATGTAGGTGGTCAGGCTCATTAACTTGGTGCGGAGCATTGCGGGATTGATGTCGTTGTCCTGTAACAGTTTGAGAATCTGTTCGCCGCGGTCGCTGTTCAGGAATTTCATGATATTGTTGTAGTATACCATGATGTTGTCCCCGAAGTCGCGGATACTGGTGATGAACTGCGGCACAATGATCCAGATGACAATGCTGAGCAGTGCCAGCATGAGGAAGTATGCACAGAACACTGCCATTGCACCGGCAGGGAACCGCGGGAATTTTTGCTGTACCTTGCGGAACAGCTTGTCGATCTGACAGGTGGGACGGTACAGGACAAATGCGATGACCAGCCCGATGGTGATCGGCCGCAGGACATCGAACACATAGGCGAGCAGTCCGGTGAAGATTTCCCGCTTGATGAACAGGAACGCCACCAGCAGCAGCACTACGCCGCTGAAGATGATCGTTGCCGCCCACTGTTTGTTGACAAAGTCCCACTTGCGGACTTTTTTTTCGTCTTCCTTTTGAGAATCCGTCATGGTTTCGGTTTCGTTTGGTTCTGTTGTCATAATGCCCTCCTTTGGAATGGCGGCGGGTGATTTCAGATTCGCTTGTTTAGGAAACACTGCATAAAGCCCGCCTGACGGCTTTGCACGCAATCTGCGTGCAGATTTTCCGTCATATTGCCCAGAAATCCCTTGCCAGACAACTGCGTTCGAGGCAGGATTCTGCTCGAGAACAAAGGCGTGTCGCACTAAGATTGATTGCGACCATACAGTATGCCTGCGGAATTTCTATGCAATCTGCCGAAAAATCTGACTACGCATCTTACGCACAAGCTTTATGCAGTGTTTCCTTTGTATTTTCAAAATGGCTGGGGAATGTATCAGAATAAGTCCCTGAAAGGGCAGCGATCCACGGAAAAAATTACCCAACAACCTCTTTCGCAACGGCGACAGTTTCCATGGCATCTTTTGCATAGAAGTCTGCCCCGATCTTCTCGGCATAGTCCGCAGTCAGAACTGCACCGCCGACAACGATCTTGCAGTCCGGACAGGACTGCTTCACCAGCTGAATGGTTTCTTCCATGGCTCCCAGCGTGGTGGTCATCAGTGCCGACAGTCCCACCAGCTTTACGCCGTGTTCCTTTGCGGTGTCTGCCACCAGCTGGCACGGCACATCACGCCCCAAGTCCAGCACGGTGTAGCCGTAATTTTCCAGAAGCACCCGTACAATATTCTTGCCGATGTCGTGAATATCGCCCTTGACAGTGGCGAGAACGATCTCACCGCGGCTGACCGGAGCCGCATTGCGTTCGATTAGGGTAGTCTTGATGACTTCGAATGCCGCCTGTGCCACGCTGGCAGTCTGAATCAGCTGGGGCAGGAAGATCTTTCCCTGTTCAAACAGCTTTCCGGCACTGTCCAGTGCGGGGATCAGAATTTCGTTGACCACTTCCATGGCATCTGTGGTTTCCAGCAGCTGGGCAGTGATTTTTGCTCCCTCGTTTTTCAGTCCGTGGGACATGGCATAGGGCAGGTCTAACGTTTCCGGAGCCTTTTCTGCGGCGGGCTTTGCCGCAGCAGCAGGCGTTGCGGCTGCTGTGGCAGTGGGCATGTTGGCATACGCTTCTACAAAGGCGGCACAGTTCACGTCAAAGCCGCGGAGCAGCCGGAATGCCCGCACTGCCTCTGCCATAGAAGCAATGTTAGGGTTGATAATGGGCAGATCCAGCCCGTTTTCCAGAGCCATGGTGAGGAATGTGCGGGTGACTGCCTCACGGTTCGGCAGACCAAAGGAGATGTTGGACACACCCAGAACGGTTTTCAGTCCCAGTTCCGTCTTGACCCGATGCAGAGCCTCCAGCGTTTCCCTGGCACCGTCCTGTTCGGCAGAAGCCGTCAGAGTCAGGCAGTCAATGTACACGTCCCGTTTCGGAATCCCCAGTGCAGTGGCACGGTCGAGGATCCGCTTGGCAATGGCAAACCGGTCGGCTGCCTTTTTGGGAATGCCGTTTTCGTCCAGCGTCAGCCCGACAACTGCGGCACCGTATTTCTTGACCAGCGGCAGGATATTTTGCAGGGAAGCTTCTTCGCCGTTGACGGAGTTGACAATGGGCTTGCCGTTGTACACCCGCAGAGCCGCCTCCATGACCGCCGGAATGGTGGAGTCCAGCTGCAACGGTGTGCCGCCGATCGACTGCAACGCCTTGACTGTGCGGATCATCATGCCCTTTTCGTCAATGCCCGGCATGCCCACGTTTACGTCCAGCAGGTCGGCACCGGCATCTACCTGCTGTACTGCCTGATCCAAGATGTAGTCCATGTCGTTTGCCTGCAATGCCGCCTTGAACCGCTTTTTGCCGGTGGGGTTGATGCGTTCGCCGATAATGCGTGGCTGGTCGATCAGCACCACTTCGGAAGCGGAGCAGACTGCCGCCGGAATTTCGATGTTTTCCCGCCTGGGGATCTCTGCTTCTTCCAGCAGATCGTATGCGGCTTTGATGTGTTCCGGCGTGGTGCCACAGCAGCCGCCGTAAACGGTAACGCCCAGCTGTGCAAACTTCACCACTGCCTGTGCGAATTCCGCAGGGTCTACCAGATATTCACCGGTGACCGGATCCGGCAGTCCGGCGTTGGGCTTTACCACCAGCGGCAGTGTGGTCCACTTTGCCATTTCTTCCACAATAGGAAAGAGTTCGTCCGGACCCAGGGAGCAGTTCACGCCCACCGCATTGGCTCCCAGTCCCTCCAGCGTCATTGCCGCAGAAGCGACGGTACAGCCGGTAAAGGTGCGGAGATTCGGCTCAAAGGTCATGGTGCAGATCACCGGCTTGTCGGAGTTTTCCTTTGCTGCCAGCAGTGCCGCCTTGGTTTCGTACAGGTCGGTCATGGTTTCGATGACGATCAGGTCTGCGTCCTGTCCGGCGAGGACTTCTTCATGGAAAATGTCGTAGGCTTCTTCAAATGTGAGTGTGCCCAGCGGTTCCAGAAGCTGTCCGATCGGACCGATGTCCAGAGCCACCTTGGTGTCCGTGCCGGCACAGGCTTTTCTGGCACAGGCAATGCCGGCAGAGATGAGTTCCTGCACGGAATAGCCGGATTTCGCCATTTTGTGCCGGTTTGCTCCGAACGTGTTGGCGTAGATGATGTCCGACCCCACAGCCACGAACTGTTTCTGTGCGGCAATGATGCGTTCCGGTTCGGTGATGTTGTACACCTCCGGCAGTGCACCTACGGGCATGCCGCCCTTTTGCAGCATGGAGCCCATGCCGCCGTCTAAGCGAATGAATTTACGATGCGGAAATAGGGAAGAAAGCATAGGAGAGTGTCCTTTCCAGAAAGTGATTATGATGGGAATGAAATTTTTGTGATTTCTTCAATCTTTTCTTTATTCCAAAATTCATTTTCCCAATAAAAATAAAGTTGCTTGCGTTTTTTGAAGATACGAAACGGTTGGTCTGAATTATCGTAGATGTGACAAACATCACAAACACGCAGCAAATCTGGAATCAATTTTAAAGCTCTATGATAACGTTCTATAATTTTATGGACAGGCACATCATGCCCGCCGCTGGCTTTGCGTACTTTTACACGTGCAACGTTGATGTGTGGATCAGTAGTTAAAACATAAATACACCGAATAAAATATCCATTGTCTTTTGCAAGTTGCAATAGTTTGAGATTCCTGTCAGTGGATAATACTGTTTCAAATGTAAAGCTGGTGTGAGATTCTACGAGCTTGTGCCGCTGCTTTTCAGCCAAAATAGCAGCGTCCATATCACTACAATGATTTGTTTTTTTGATGTCGTCAGCATTAACATACGGTTCAATGATGTTTGCCATTTTGGTAATGGTACTTTTCCCACTGCCATTTGGACCGGCAAAAACAATGATTTCAGGTTTCTTTTGCATATTCACGTCTCCCGTCCGGATATTCGATATACGCTTGTTTTTTGATGTGGTCATATTTCGCAATCGGAAGATGCTTTATTTTTTTGATTTCATTTTCAATCCGGACTGCCTCTCGAAATCGATAGGTCAGTTCTTCATCGGAAACACCGCAGGTGGTATCCAATTCATTTTCATTACTCATAGAAATGCCTCCTGTTTACAGCACATGATAATACACATAAATATCCTGATACACGCCGCTTTTCAGCAGAAAGCCGCCGGGGATCACGCCCACACGCTGGAATCCCAGCTTGGTGTACAGCTGAATTGCACGGTCATTGCCCTTGACTACGGCGTTGAAAATCAAAATGCGGTAGCCCAGCTCCCTGGCAGTTTTCAGGGAGTGCTTCACCAGCCCTTCTCCGATTTTTATGCCCCGCATTTTCGAGGAAACGGCATAGCTGGCATTGGCGTGATGTCCGCATCTGCCCACGTTGTTGGGGTGGAGGATATACAGACCGGCAACCTCGCCGTTCACCTTTGCCACGCCGACAAAGTCCTGTTTTCCAAAGAATTCCACGCCGGTTTTGTGGTTCAGTTCGTCTAACTGTGGGAATGCTACGCCGTCATTGACCACCTCGTTCCAGATCTCGATCATGGCATCGACATCGGCTTCGGTATATGGTACGATTTCGTATTCCATAAGATAAGGCTCCTTTTGTTGTCCGGAACATGCTGTATGGATACATGCTCAGATAGCACAATATGGACACAGGTGTCTGTGTCCATGTTGAAAGTGGTTTTTAAGGCAATACCGCAAGCAGATTGCGTGCAAAGCCGTCAGGCGGGCTTTATGCAGTGCTTCCTTAACAGTGCGTGCCGCCCTTTCGGAACATACAGGTTTCCCGCATGCGGCAGGTGGCACAGCCTCTTGCCCCTTTTTTCAGCGGGTGATCTGCCAGTCCGATGATCGCGGTCACGGATTTTCGCGGAATGAGAATGTGCTCGGCGGTGACTGTCAGCCCCAGCCGCTTTTCCGCGTCCAGCAGCCGGAGGATCTCCGGCTGGAGAGAAAGCGGCAGGTCGCCGTATCCGGGACTGAACCGCCATGTAAAATAAGTGTCCGGCAGCTGCTCCCGAAAGCATTCTTCCGCACGGTTGCAGACCTGTTCAATGCCGGCACTGGCAAGAGCGTCCATTGCCAGCGAACGTGTCATATCGGAGATGCCGGCACGGTGGATCAGCTGATCCGCCTGTCCGGAGAGGGTTGCCGCCATGAGGATCATGCGGTCGCATTCCGCCAGATGCCGTGCAATGTCCTCACCGGTCAGCTGCATGCCGCCGGCGGAAAGTGTTCCCGCTTCCCGACACAGGGGCAGTACCCGATAGACCACGCGGGGCTGTACCGTCCGGCGAAGCTGCTGCTCGCAGGTGTCCACGACAGTCCGCAGGGCTTCGTCCGGTTCTGCGGGGCAGCCCATATAGCGGAGAGCCTCCTGCTTGTCGATCTCCTCCAGCGGCAGGGTCAGCATTTCGGAGCCGCCTTGATGATGCCGCTGACCGCTTCGCTGATCTTCCGTGCCACATAGGGATTGTTCATGGTGTACAGGTGAATGCCGTCTACGCCGTCGGTCACCAGATCGACGATCTGGTCAATGGCATAGGCAATGCCTGCGTCCCGCAGAGCCTCGGGATTGTTCTCGAATCGCTGTACCATTTTGGTAAACTTTCGGGGCAGGCTGGCACCGCACATGGTGACCATACGCTCGATCTGTTTCCGGTTGGTCACCGGCATGATGCCGGCTTCAATGGGCACGTTGACACCAGCACGGGCTGCCCGATACCGGAAGTCGTAGAAGGAATCGTTGTCGAAAAACAGCTGGGTGATGAGGTGGCTTGCACCGGCATCGACCTTTTCTTTCAGGTGACGGATGTCCGTGTCCATGTTGGGGGCTTCGGGGTGGCACTCCGGATAGCAGGCTCCGGCAATGTCGAACCCGCCGAAGCTGCGGATATAGCTGATGAGGTCGGCAGCGTGGACGAAGTCCATTGCCGGCTCCATGCCCTCTACGCGGTCGCCCCGGAGAGCCAGCACATTTTCGATGCCGTTTTCCTGAAACTGTTTCAGAATGTTATCGATCTGCTCTTTGGTATAGTGGATACAGGGCAGATGTGCCATCGGCAGTACGCCGTAGTGCTCTTTCAGCCGCCGTGCAATGGCGAGGGTGTTTTCCCCGTTGCCGCTGCCGCCGGCACCAAAGGTCACGCTGATGAAGTCCGGCTTCAGATCCTGTAAGGCTTCCAGCGTGTCATAGACAGTTTCAATGGGAGAAGTTTTCTTCGGCGGAAAAATTTCAAACGAAAAAACGGTTTTTTCGGAAAATAACGATGCGATTTTCATGGTGTTGTCCTTTCTGCGGCAATTTGCGGTATTGCCTATAATGATATTGTTTATATTATAGCATAATTGTAGGCATTTGAGTAGACGGGAAAATCGTATCGCTTGTTATCAATTTTTCCTATGGCAGATTCGGGTTAATCGGCAGCCTGCCGGAACCAGTCCCATTCCTCCGGTGAGTACCGTTCCCGGAGAACTTTGCCATGCCGTGCTTCGTGATCCTGCAGCAGCTGCGGTGCTTCTTTCAGAAAATCTTCACCACGTTTGCGGTGGCTCCCATTTTCAGAGAAAAATCCCATATCCTCATAGCAAAGGGGATAGACCTGTTCCAGAGCAATTTTTTCCGGCGGCAATTGCAACTGTTTCAACAGCAGTTCTCTGCGGATTTCCGGCAGGGTGATGCCGTCTGAGGCAGCTTTTGCTGATTGCCGTACTGGTTGCTCCGGCAGCCAGACATAGCCATTTTTCTGCCGTATCGGAAACTTGGTGCATGCCAATGTGGGATACAGGCGGGCATACCGCCGCAGCTTTTCCTTGGAATCTACTAGCAAAAGCTTGCCGTACTGTGCCGTCAGTTTTTCGAAGTTCGGCTCCGTCAGCGGCTGCGGCTGGTCGCCTAAGGCAGTCGCCGTTTCCCGCAGGAACTGCTCCGCCTGTACGAAAAAGGCATCTCGTTCCAGCTGGGGCAGTGCTGCCAATGCTTCTTTTGCCAGCGGCAGCACAGTAAATACCAGCCGTGTCCCCAGCAGCCAGCACCAGTCCGCAGCTTGTTCCGGAGCACATTGCCGCAGTTGGTCGGCTATGGTTTGCAGCAGCTGCGGCGTGACCTTGCCGGACTCCCACTTCCACGGCAGGAAATCTTTCCCCAGCGGTTCGGGGTATTCCGGCTGGCACAGCTGCATCTCTCCGGAAAAGAGAATCCCCTTTTGCCGGCAGAAACAGAAGTATGCCGCCAGTACCTGCTGCCGATCGTTTTCGTCAGTTCCAAACAGGCGGCACACTTTTCGCTCTGCTGTAAGGGCAATGCCGCCCAGCAGCCGGTTGCATCTCCACAGCAGCCAGCTTTCCGTGCTGCCGTCATCTGCGGAAAAACCGCCGGAAACCGGCTGCAACAGGTACGAAGCAGACCGATTTTCAAAATATAGTATTCCAAACTGAGTTTCCAAGAAAGTGCAAAGCTTTGCATGGGAGAGATCGTGCTTCTTTCGCCTGCCATATTCTTCCCGCCGGAATTGCCCCAGTGCCTCAGTCAGGTCGGCAGCGTCGGAGAGCGTTTTCAAATGATTGACAGAGGGAATTTCGCCGCCCACCCAGCGAAAATCGTGCCGGAGAAACTGCGTTTCCAACATTCTGTTGTACGCATAATCGAAAAATGCGAAGCAGCGGCTTCCCAGAGCCTGTTCCGTATCCCGCCGTCGCTGTCTGCCGGCTTTGGAAAAGTAATAGGCTGCTATTTCCGGAAGCAGTGCCGCATACTTGCCGTGGTAGCGGGTGGAAAGACGGCGAATCGTCCACCCATTTCCTTGCAGCGTGACAGAGGCTGTCCCTTCCGGCAAAAGTGCCGTCATGGTGTAATCGTCGAATCCGTCATCACACCGCTTGATGCAGTCGGAGAGGTATCCTGTAACGAACATCTGCGTTCCCGTGGTTTCCTCCGTGAGAATTGCCGACGGGATCTTCTCCAGCAGCAGGTTGTATTGTTTCAGACAGTGCCGCAAAAAATCGATGTCGCAGTACTGCCAGCGATAGGAATATGCCATGTCAGATGCTCCAGTCAATTTCCGGCAGCCCGTGTTCCCGCAGGAAGGCGTTTGCCTTGGAGAAATGCTTGCAGCCGAAGAAGCCATGATAGGCGGACAGAGGGCTGGGGTGTGCGGCAGTCAGTACCAGATGCTGGGGGTGCTGGATCAGAGCCTTTTTCGCCTTGGCATTGTTGCCCCAGAGCAGGAACACCACCGGTTCTTCCCGCTGATCCAGCAGCCGAATGACATCATCGGTGAACTGCTCCCAGCCTTTGCCCTTGTGGGAATTCGCCTGTCCGGCACGGACGGTCAGCACGGTGTTCAGCAGCAGCACGCCGTGTTTTGCCCAGTTGGTCAGTTCGCCGTGCTTGCCGGTGTTGTCGATGCCCACATCATCCTTGATCTCCTTGAAGATGTTCACCAGCGACGGCGGCGGAGCCACGCCTTTCCGCACGGAAAAGCTGAGCCCGTGAGCCTGATCGGGGTTGTGATAGGGATCCTGTCCCAGGATCACTGCCCGCACCTGGGAATAGGGGGTATATTTCAGGGCGTTGAAAATATCATACATGCCGGGATAAATGGTCTGGGTGCGGTATTCCGTCAACAGAAACTGCCGCAGGTTCTGGTAGTAGGTCTTGGCGAATTCGCCGTCTAAAATGGTGTCCCAGTCGTTGCCGAAGTGTACCATGTGAGGTTCGTCCTTTCTGTTTGCAAGTCCGGACAGCACTGCACAAAGCCTGTGCGGTGTTGTCTTTCCTTTTGTTTCCTTTTGATTATATCATAAGTATCCCTGAATTGCAACGGCAATTCGAAAAGTTTTGTCCGGTATTTTGGAGAAGTCGCCGAAAAAAGCCCTTTCAAATCGGCAATGTTGTACAAGTTTTGCCGCACCTATTGACTAATTGCGAAAATTGGAATATAATAATAGGTAATTGTCGATCGTGCATTCTGCCGACGGCACAGTTTAATATGCGGTACTGGGACAGACAGGACCGCAGCACAGGAGGCTAAATCGTGAGAAAAGTGAAAAAACCTGTTTTCTTCATTGTATTTGCCGTGATCGCTCTGTTTACGCTTTCCACCATATTCGGCGTACATTCGCAGTATGGTGATATTGTCAAGACCTATGTACACGGTGTTGGCGACATTCGTCTTGGAATCGATATTCAAGGCGGCGTAGACGTGACCTTTGAACCGGCGGGCGATGTGGATGCAACGGAGGAACAAATGGACGCAGCACTGGAAACCATCAAGCTGCGTCTGGCAAACCAGAACATCAGCGACAGCGAAACGTATCTGGATTACAAGAGCAACCGTATTATCGTGCGGTATCCGTGGCAGGCGGGCGAAACGGATTTCAATCCGGAGCAGGCTGTCAAGGAACTGGGCGAAACCGCAGAACTGACTTTCCGCAAGGGTACCGATACTTCTACCGATGAAAACGGAGATACCATTCCGGCAGGCGACATCGTCCTGACCGGTGCCGATGTGGCACAGGCATCTACCGGCGGTTCCAAGGACGATGCCACCGGTGAGATCACATGGGTGGTAACACTGGACCTGAATGACAGCGGTAAGGAAAAGTTCTATGAGGCAACTTCTGAACTGTATCAGTCCAAGGGTCAGATCTCGATCTGGATGGACAATACCATGATCTCTGCACCGTCTGTCAGTGCAGTCATCTCGGACGGTAAGGCTTCTATTTCGGGTAACTTTACTTATGAGAGTGCCAAGGAACTGGCAGATAAGATCAATTCCGGTGCACTGCCGTTCTCTCTGGAAACCACCAGCTTCAAGACCATCTCCCCGACCATGGGCGAGGGTGCACTGAACGCTATGGTGATCGCCGGTCTGATCACACTGCTTCTGATCGTGGTGTACATGATCGTGCTGTACCGCCTGCTGGGCGTTGTGGCTTCGATCACCCTGATCGGACAGGTTGCCGGCATGCTGGCAGCAGTTTCCGGCTGGTTCGGCTTTATGTCCAGCACCACACTGACCATTCCGGGTATTGCCGGTATTATCCTGTCTGTGGGCATGGGCGTTGACGCGAACATCATCACCGGCGAGCGTATCCGCGAAGAACTGCGGAAGGGCAAGACGCTGGATACAGCACTGTACTCCGGTTATCACCGTGCATTCAGTGCGATCTTCGACGGAAACCTCACAGGTATTCTGGTTTCCATCGTGCTGATGGGTGCATTCGGTGTCCCCAGCAGCATCTGGGCAAAGATCTTCAACCATACGATCTTCTGGTTCTTCGGTGCGACCACAGAGGGCGTGATCTACTCCTTCGGCTTCACACTGATGACCGGTCTGATCATGAACTTCATCATGGGCGTATTTGCTGCAAGACTGATGACGATGTCGCTCTCTCGCTTCAAATGCTTCCAGAACAAGAAACTTTATGGAGGTGGTATCGATGTCAAAGCAGACTAAAGAAGCAAAAGAGGCAAAGCATTTTGATGTTGACGTAAAAGTGCGTGACTTTTGCAGCAAGTCGAAAGTATTCTTCATTATCGGCCTTGCATTGATTCTGATCTCATTGCTTTCCACCTTTACTGGTGTCAATGTGGCACTGGAATTCAAGGGCGGTACCATTATCACTTACAGCTATGTAGGCGATGTGGACGAGAACGGCATTTCCAAGGAACTGACCAGTCTGGTAGGCTCTACTGTCAAGGTACAGCAGGGTGACAGTCTGGACAGCGACACCAAGACCCTGTCCCTGTCCTTCACTTCCAACGATGGTCTGACGATTGACCGCCAGAACGACGTGACCAACAAGGTCAAGGAACTCTGTCCGGACAATGAAGTGACACTGCTGGATGCAAACGATGTCAACGCACGTTCCGGCGGCGAATTCTTCGCAAAGTGTATTGTGGCAGCTGTTTTTGCCGCACTGATCCTGATCATTTACATTGCATTCCGATTCAAGCAGATCAGCGGCTGGTCCGCCGGCGTTTGTGCCGTGCTGGGACTGCTTTCCACTCTGATCGTGACTTACGGCTGCGTGGTACTGTGCCGGTTTGAGATCGACTCCAACTTCATGGCAGTTATTCTGACTCTGTTGGGATATGCTGTCAACGATACGATCGTTATCTACGACCGTATCCGTGAAAACCAGACCCTGCTGCCGGGAATCCAGATCCGTGATCTGGTCAACATCAGTGACTCCCAGTCCCTGCGTCGAAGCATTCGGACTTCCGTTACTACATTCAGTTCCATGCTGGTGGTTACCATTGTGGCACTGGTAATGGGACTGGATTCGATCCTGAGCTTCTCCATACCGATGATGGCAGGTATTGCAATGGGTACCTTTAACTCCATTTGCTTTGTTCCCAGCCTGTGGGTATGGTGGCAGACCAAGCGTGGCATCACCGTGCTGAAGCCTGCAAAGAAAAAGGCAAAAACAAGCGTATAACTTGTTTACAATTTCAGAATTGTAAAGGAAACACTGCATAAAGCCCGCCTGACGGCTTTACCCAGTGTTTCCTAAAAAACCGGTATGGGCGTTGTGCCTGTACCGGTTTTTGCTTTTTACGCAGTGCTGCCCTGACTGAAAAATTGGTGAAAATCTGCGTCTTTCTATTGAAATTTCCGCGGTGATGTGCTATAATAGGAAAACAAACTGGAAGGAGTGATCTTATGCTGCGAGCCGGTGTTTCTACGGCGTGTCTTTATCCCCGCGTGGTGGAAGAAGCCCTGTATGATCTGGCACTTTCCGGCGTTTCCCACGTGGAAATCTTCATTAACAGTCACTCCGAATTACGCCGCAGCTTTGTGGATACGCTGGCACGGCTGTTACAGCGGTTTGACATGACCTGTGCTTCGCTGCACCCGTACACCTGTGAGATCGAACCGAACATGCTGTTCTCCAACTACGCAAGGCGTGTGGACGATTATCTGGAATACTGCCGGTATTATTTCACTGCCATGCAGCAGCTGGGGGCAAAGGTCTTTGTCCTGCACGGCAACAAGGTGCCTGCGGCTTCGGTGAACAAGGACATGTACTTTACACGGTTCCGCCGGCTGGCAGAACTGGGCGAATCCTACGGGGTACAGGTGGCACAGGAAAATGTGGCACGCTGTACCAGTGCCTCGCTGCCGTTTTTGCTGGAGATGCGGGACGCACTGGGCAAACAGGCACGCTTTGTGCTGGACATCAAGCAGGCAGTGCGTTCCGGAGAAGATCCTTTCGCCATGCTCCGCGGGCTGAACAGCCATATCGTGCATGTGCACATAAGCGACCACGGGGAATACGGGGACTGTCTGCCGCTGGGAAAAGGGCGGTTTCGGTTCGATGCATTTCTAAAGGAACTGGCGGCAGTCAGTCCGGATTGCTCTGTGATTCTGGAACTATACCGCAGCGGCTTTTCCGATGTGGCAGAACTTGCCGCCAATTACACGTTGCTGCGAAACCGCATCGAGGGAAAACGTTAAGGCAATACCGCACAAAGCTTGTGCGGTGCTGCCCGAAAGAAAGGAACTGTGGTGTCATGAATTGTCCATTTTGCGGGCACACGGAAACCCGTGTGCTGGATTCTCGTCCTCACGATGAACGGATTCGCCGGCGGCGGGAGTGTCTGGGTTGCGGCAAACGCTTTACGACCTATGAAGCCGTAGACCGTCCCATGCTGATGGTACAGAAAAAAGACGGTTCTTATGAGCCCTTTGACCGGCATAAACTGGTGACAGGCATTTTCAACGCCATCAAGAAACGACCGGTCAACTCTAATCTGATCGTTGCCATGGTAGAAGAACTGGAGGACGAATACAGCCGGCAGATGCGGAGTACTGTGACTTCTTCGGAGATCGGCAATGCGGTAATGGAACGCCTGAAATATATCGATGCAGTCGCCTATGTGCGGTTTGCGTCGGTGTATCAGGACTTCACCGACGTTGCCGGTTTTCTGGCGGTGATCGGTGCACTGGATAAAACAGATGAAAAGTGATGCATCAGAGAATGTGCATCTTGACTGGAAAGGAAAAACGATGAGTAAAGATTTTAACGACTTCATGAACACACAGGACGATTCCATGCTGTATGACACACAGGACGTGCAGAATAACAAAATCTGGGCGGCTCTCTCTTATGTAGGGATCCTGTTCATTCTGCCGTTGCTGGTAAACGGCGGGCAGTCCCGCTATGCCAAGTACCACGCCAATCAGGGCTTTATCCTGTTCCTTGCGGAAGCTGTGGTTATCATTGCCAATGCGATTCTGGGGAAGATTCCGTTGCTGGGCAGAATTCTCCCTGCCCTGCTTTCTCTGGCAATTCTGGCTCTGACAATTATTGGAATTCTCAACGCTGTCAATGGCAAGGCAAAGCAGCTGCCCCTGATCGGCAATCTGCTGCACGTATTTGACAAGTAATTATTCTGTGGAAAGGACGGGGGAGAACTGTTCCGGTGCGGTGCTGTCGTATTGGATTGCTCCCAGCAAAACCTGATCTTCACTAAGAAGCAGCTCTGTGTACGGGGAACCCTGTCCGGAGCTGTTCTGTGTGTAAGTGTATCGGGCGGCGGCTTCTCCCAGATGTGCCGCCAGAGGCAGCCCCTGTGCCTGCTGGAGAGCCAGATAGCGGCGGTAGGTATCATCGGCAGCGGCAGGCAGCTGCACCGTTTCTGTGGCAACACAGCAGCGTTCCGGCTGCCCGTTCGCCTCCAGAAAGGCGAGCCGCTGTGCTCCGTCGGAGAGCACGATCTCCTGCGGTGCCGGTTCTGCTTCCGGCTGGTGCAGCCACTGCCACAAAAACCCACACCCGAACAATACCCCTGCGATTCCCAGAGCAAGTACACTGCGTTTTCCCATATGTAAAAACCACCTTTCAGAAAATGTTGCTTGTACAGCTTATGTAACCAAATGAAAAATAGAACGGAGGTTCCTCTATGCGACTGGATCAGTTTCTCTCTGCACGTACCATGTATTCCCGTCGGGAACTGCGGCAGATGATACAAAAAGGCAAAGTCACCGTAGACGGTGCGGTTGTCCGGAAAGCCGATCAGGCAGTACAGCCGGAAGCCCACACGGTCTGCCTGAACGGACGGGAGATCTGCGGCGACCAGTATCTCTATGTGCTGCTGCACAAGCCCAAGGGCTATGTCAGCTCCGCCGATGAGGCAGGACAGAAAAGCGTGCTGGAACTGGTGCCGCCGGAACTGTGCCGGAAAGATCTGCGGCCAGTGGGACGGCTGGACAAGGACTCCACCGGCATGCTGCTGCTGACCGATGACGGACAGCTTGCCCATCAGGTGATCGCGGCACGGGGACATGTGGCGAAGTATTATCACATCGTGCTGGCACGTCCGTGGGAGGACGGCTATCTCCAGCCGCTGGAACAGGGCATCACGCTGGCAGACGGGGCACAGTGCCTGCCGGCAAAGGCAGCACCGGTTCCCGACACCGATCGGGAAGCCCTCATCTGTCTGCACGAGGGAAAGTATCATCAGGTACGCCGCATGTTTGCCGCACTGGGAAATCATGTCAGTGAACTGGCACGTGTTGCAATGGGCGGACTGCTGCTGCCGCCGGAATTGCCGCTGGGAGCGTGCTGTGTGCTGTCTGAAAAAGATGTCCAAAAATTGTTGAAATGTGAAACCGATTTTGCAAGTTTGCTACAAACGCTCCAAAGTCATTCGTCATAATGGATAAATGTACAAGCAGAATTTTGGGCAATAAACGACTTGAAAAATGTTTTTATTTTTGGTATGATATATATGTCACCGGGAACGGCAAGCGGCTCAGTCGCGGGGACGTTCTGGAAAATCTTATTTAGGAGGAACTGTGCAAATGGCAAGTTTATCACTTCGACATATTTATAAAAAGTATCCGGGCAATGTAGTTGCTGTAAAGGACGTAAATCTGGAGATCAAGGACAAGGAATTTATCGTTCTGGTAGGTCCTTCCGGTTGTGGTAAGTCCACCACCCTGCGTATGATCGCTGGTCTGGAAGAAATTTCTGAGGGCGAACTGTACATCGGCGACCGTCTGGTAAACGACATCGCTCCGAAGGACAGAGATATTGCAATGGTATTCCAGAACTACGCTCTGTATCCGCACATGACCGTATTTGACAACATGGCATTCGGTCTGAAGCTGCGTAAGGTTCCGAAGGACGAGATCGCTCGCAAGGTAGAAGAAGCTGCAAAGATTCTGGACCTGAGCCACCTGCTGGATCGTAAGCCGAAGGCAATGTCCGGTGGTCAGAGACAGCGTGTTGCACTGGGTCGTGCAATCGTTCGTAATCCGCAGGTATTCCTGCTTGACGAGCCGCTGTCCAACTTGGACGCTAAGCTGCGTGCACAGATGAGAACTGAGATCTCCAAGCTGCACAAGAAGCTGGGTACTACATTTATCTATGTAACACATGACCAGACCGAAGCTATGACCATGGGTGACCGTATCGTAGTTATGAGGGACGGTATCATTCAGCAGATCGATACACCGCAGGCTCTGTATGAGCGTCCGGGCAACAAGTTCGTTGCAGGATTCCTGGGCTCTCCGCAGATGAACTTCATCGATGCTGTTCTGAAGAAGGCAGACAACTACTATGTAGAATTCGGTGCTGAAGCTACCAAGACCAGCAAGGCTGTCAAGTATCAGGTCGAAGTACCGGCTGCAAAGGTAACACCGGAACTGGCAAAGTATGTGGATAAGGAAGTGACTCTGGGTATCCGTCCGGAGGCTCTGCACGATGACGAAATGTTCCTGTCCAACGCTTCCACTGGTGTTGTAGATGCAACTGTAGAAATCACCGAAATGATGGGTGCAGAAACTTATTTGTATCTGGTTTGTGCCGGCGTTTCTCTGACTGCCCGCGTTGATCCGCGTTCTACTGCTCGTCCGCAGGATGAGATCAAGATCGCTCTGGATCCGAACAAGATTCACCTGTTCGACAAGGAAACCGAAGAAACCATTATCAACTGATTGGAACTTTCGGGAAACTGTGTTTTGAAATGAAAAAAAGTCTGTGTGCCGCGAGGCATACAGACTTTTTTGATTCCGGCAGGCTTTTTCCGGTATACTATTCACATGGATTGAAAAATCCCCCAATTTCCCTTGATTGGTTTTATCTGTTTTTGACCTGCAATTCCCTGTTGCAGGTCTTTTTTTATACTGATGCTGAAAAAACGGCAGAAAAACGAAAAAGACACTTCGAAATGAAGTGTCTTTTTCTTGGCGCGGAAGGAGGGATTTGAACCCTCGCGCCGGTTTCCCGACCTACTCCCTTAGCAGGGGAGCCCCTTCACCACTTGGGTACTTCCGCATTTTATGATCCAAAGGAGGAAACGTCATGAGAAACGTTCCGTTCCGAATGTATTCAACTGGCGGAGAGGGTGGGATTCGAACCCACGGTTCCTTGCGGAATCACTAGTTTTCAAGACTAGCTCCTTAAACCACTCGGACACCTCTCCAGAAACTGCATCAAACAGCTTTATTATTATACTATAAAATCGGCGATTTGTCAAGAGAAAACTGCAAAATTTTTTCGGCGTTTTCCGAAAAGTTTTCTTTTCAATGCTGCTGAAAAAAATAATGGCGAAAAATGATGGCTGTTTGTTGAAAAAGCAAAAGAAACAGATGAAATCTTGCACGAAAAAGAAAGGACTTGCATTTTCCGGACAGATATTCTATAATAAAGGAAACACTGAATAAAGCCCGCCTGACGGCTTTGTACGCAATCTGCTTGCAGATTTTCCGTCATATTGCCCAGAAATCCCTTGCCATACGGCAGTATGCCTGCGGAATTTCTATGCAATCTGCCGAAAAATCTGACTACGCATCTTACGCACAAGCTTTATTCAGTGTTTCCTAAAGATACTACCGAAAAAATAGAAATACTACCGAAAAAAGGAGCAAATGCCATGCTATATTCGTATACACTGGAAACACCGGCAGAGAATCTCTGCCCGATCACGGCACAGGTGCAGGGAGCCGTAGCGGACAGCGGCATCACAGACGGCATCTGTGTCGTTTACTGCCCCCACACCACCGCCGGTATCACCATTAATGAAAACGCCGACCCCGATGTGGTAACAGATCTGCTGCTGGCATACCGGAAGGCGTTTCCGGACAGACCGGAATTTCGCCATATGGAGGGCAATTCCTCTGCTCACGCCCGTGCTTCGGCAATGGGCAGCAGCGTGACCATTCCCGTGCGGAACGGCAGACTGGTGCTGGGCACATGGCAGGGCGTGTACTTCTGCGAATTCGACGGTCCACGCCGCCGGACGTTTTATGTCAGCGTCATTGCCGGATAGAAAGGGGCAGGTATCATGGAAACAGAAAAAATCAAACAATTGCAGCAATGGGTGGATCAGTCGGATCGTATCGTGTTTTTTGGCGGAGCCGGCGTTTCTACCGAAAGCGGGATTCCAGACTTCCGCAGTCAGGACGGGCTGTATCATCAGCAGTATGACGTGCCGCCGGAAACGATTCTGAGCCACACCTATTTTGAACGGCATACCGCGGAGTTTTACCGCTTTTACCGGAACAAAATGATCTGTCTGACGGCGAAGCCCAATGCGGCACACAAGAAGCTGGCGGAGCTGGAACAGGCAGGAAAACTGCTGGCAGTAGTTACCCAGAACATTGACGGGCTGCACCAGCTGGCGGGCAGCAGGAGTGTGCTGGAACTTCATGGCAGTGTGCACCGGAATATCTGTCAGGTGTGCGGTGCTGTCTATGATGCCGAGTGGATCATGATGACCACCGGTGTGCCACACTGCGACAAATGCGGCGGCAGAGTGAAGCCGGACGTGGTGCTCTATGAGGAATCTCTGCCGGAGAACACGCTGACACGCTCTGTGAATGCCATTGCCAACGCAGACTTGCTGCTGGTGGGCGGCACTTCGCTGACGGTTTATCCGGCGGCAGGACTGCTGCGGTATTTCCGCGGGGAACATCTGGTACTGCTGAACCGTGATGCAACGCCCATGGACGAACAGGCAGACCTGTGCATTCGGGAACCCATCGGCAAGGTGCTGGAACAAATTCAAGTGAGGGATCAGGCATGAAAATGTTGGTACAGCGTGTAAAACACGCAAAAGTCACCGTAGACGGCAATGTCACCGGTGCAATCGAACAGGGGTATCTGGTGCTGCTGGGCATTGCACCGGAGGATACCACGGAGATCATGGAAAAAATGGTGGACAAGCTGCTGCGGCTGCGGATCTTCTCGGACGAAAACGATAAGATCAACCTCTCGCTGCAAGATGTCGGCGGCAGTCTGCTGCTGGTGTCCCAGTTTACCCTGTATGCGGACTGCCGCAAGGGGAACCGCCCCAGTTTTGTGCACGCGGCACCGCCGGCACAGGCGGAAGCCCTTTATGAAGCATGCAAGGCGTACTGTCGGGAACGGGTGTCTGTGGTGGAATCCGGCATATTCGGGGCAGATATGCAGGTGGAATTGTGCAACGACGGACCGTTTACCGTTCTGCTGGATTCCGCGGAAATCATCAAAAGCTAAGGAAATACTGCATAAAGCCCGCCCTTTTCCACCGCTTTCCACACGGGTGCATGTGGAAAAGTGGATAAAATTGTGGAAAACGTTTTTCACAAGGGAAATGCTTGCAGAAATTGTACCAGCTGGACAAGGAAAATATGGTGCATAAAATCCGTGTTGTGAAATTGCACAAAAAACGAATTGGATATTTTACACGAAATCCAGCACTTTCCTGTTGACAGAATGGTGCAAATATGATATAATTATCACAGAAGCAAGGCAGATGATTCACAGAAAACGGAAATCCCGCGTGTGATGATGCTTCGAACGGATATGGGCTGACAAAATAGAATTGCGAGATGTCAGTCACATTTCCACATGCAATTTTTGAATTTTGCAGTTATCTCTCTTTTTCTCATTGCTTTACTGAAACCGTGCTTGTCCTTTTGAGGGCAGGCACGGTTTCGCTTTTTGGAGAAACTCTGCTGAAAAATCTGGTGATGTATCTTATGCATCAGCTTTGTGCGGTTTTATCTTGACAGAATCGGAAAAACACGGTATAATGACAATATCGTAAAGGAAATGCAGAACCGTGCGAAAAAATATAGGGACAGCATCAGATGAAGTCAACAAGTAAGCTTTATGCAGTGTTGCCATAAGGGGGTACGGCGGCTCTGCCTGTACAGAAAGGAAAAACGATATGAGTAAAAAACATTTTTGGAAAAGAGGCATTGCGGCAGCCTGTGCCGTTGTCACAGCAGCCACCGGACTGGCACTGCCGGTATTTGCGGCAAACACTTCCGGCCTTGCAGTTACCCCGAAGGTCGTGGCACTGGGTGACGACTGTCTGGCAGAAGTCAGCGGCAGCGAGTCGGCAGTTTCCTATATGGCGGACTATCTGGGCGGCAATGCGGTGAACTATGCCGCAGTGGGCACCACTTCCGGTAAGCTGGTTTCTGACTTGCAGTCCAATCAGAATATGAAACGCGATGTGCAGACCGCAGATGTGGTAATGATCTCTGTGGGTGTCAACGACTTTATAGAAGAAGTACTGTATAAAAACGCCGACCTGGTGGATATGGACAACTGTAAGACGCTTACTGACGTGGCAAACAAGCTGACCAGTGATGGCTCGAAGCTTTCTGCGGCAAACAGCAAGCTTGCTCGGGATCTGCCGGCTCTGGTGGAAACCGTTGCGGCAAACATTGAAGCGGCGGTTACCGAAGTCAAGTCCCTGAACCGTTCTGCCAACGTGGTAGTACAGACTGTCAACAATCCGCTGGGCGTGGACTATTACGGCATGTCCGGTGTATCCCAGAACCGAAAGACTGTAATCGCATATCTGTATCAGTATCTGGACGTTTCCCTGGAGGGCGGCAATGTCAGCGGCACGGGACTGGCATCAATGACCATTGCAGACAATGCTGGACTGAATGACAAGATCCGCAGCTTGCAGAATGCTTCTGCTGCCGACTTCTATACGCCTTATGTAGGGGCAGCCGGTGAAAAGGCGATCGGCTTTGAATTCAGCAACATCATGGATCTGAACATGACTTTCACTCCGCTGGGGCAGGTTATGCTGGCATCTGCTGCGATCCAGTCCTCGGAGATGCTCTCCTGCGGCGACGGCAGCGTGATTTCCAATGCCTATACCGCTACCGGCAAGGACGGCGATCTGAAAAGCAATCGTCCCTCGGCAGACAGCATCATCACCGGAGCCGCATCTCATCAGAAAATGGCATGCAGTATGGGCGATGCCGATGCCAGCGGCAGCATTGATACACAGGATCTGTTTCTCTGCCTGTACAATATTGCACGGGTAGGTGCTGGTCTGGACACCGAACTGAATCCGATTCAGCGAAAGGCTCTGGACGCAGACAACAGCGGCACACTGGATTCGCAGGATATTTTCCTGTGGCTGTACTATATGGCACAGACCGGTGCCGGCGTTCATGTCGATCTGGCAGACTATCTTGCACAGAATCAGGCATAATTTCCTGTGTGAAAGCTGTTTTCAGGGAATGTGAAGCCTTTGTGGGCTGTATTTTACCGCCTTTTCTATCGATTATCATATGATTATCACATAAAACCGTATAATAATAATTACAGAAAGCGAAGAACACATACCGCAGAAAACAAGCGGTTCACGATAGAAAGGAAGAGTATTATGGCTGACTTCGAAAACAAAAACAATGCACAATGGAATGAGAATGGTGCGGCACAGAATGCCGACAATACCACCAACAACAGCAGTGCTGCAAATACCGCGGCTCCGGCAGGAAATGCCGGTTCCGGTGTCAACGGTGCAGCAAATCCGTATGCATATCAGAACGGTTACTACCGCAACACCACACCGCATCAGGACGAGGCAGTGCACAGCAGTGCATACCAGCAGCAGAACGCTGCCGGCTCTGCCTATAACAATCCGGCAGGCGGTCAGACCACTCCCACCGGAAACGGCGGCAGCGGCAACAACGGCGGCTACTCTTATGTAAACTACTACTCCGATCCCAACGGCGGCGACCCCAACAAGAAGCCGAAGAAAAAGCATACCGGACTGAAAGTGGCAGCGTTTGTGCTGGCAATGGTTCTGGTGTCCGGCGGTTCGATCGGTGTCTATGAGGGCATTCGTTCCTCAAATGCGGACAACAGCAGTTCGATCGTTGCAAGCAACGACAGTTCTGCCGCAGAAAGCAGCACCGGCGACAGCAGTTCTTCCAAAAAGAGCGACTCCAGTCAGAGCTGGATTCAGCTGGCTTCTACCAACGGTTCCATGTCGGTAGCGGATATTGTAAAGAAAGTGACACCGTCGGTTGTCGGCGTACAGTCCACTTTCTCCTCGTCCAACGGCAGCAACAATAACCCCATGAACGGCTACGGCGGCTTCTTTGGCTACGGCTCGCAGGGCAACAACGGTTCGCAGGGTATGACTGGTGTCGGCACCGGCATCATCATGTCGAAGGACGGCTATATTGTCACCAACGCCCACGTTATTTACGATGACGAATACGGTTATGGCGAAGCTTCTTCCGTACAGATCCAGATGTCTGACGAGGAAACCACTTATGATGCCAGAATCGTGGCATACGACAAGGAAGCGGATATTGCTGTATTGAAAATCGATGCAGACAACCTGACTCCCGCAGAATTCGGCGACAGCAGCAGCTGTGAAGTCGGTGAAATGGTTGTGGCAATCGGTAACCCGCTGGGCTTGCAGTTCCAGAACACCGTAACCTGCGGCATTATCTCCGCACTGGATCGGAAGGTTACCATTAACGACAACACCATGACGCTGATCCAGACGGATACCGCCATCAACAACGGTAACTCCGGCGGTCCGCTGATCAACAGCTCTGGTCAGGTAATCGGTATCAACTCCGCCAAAATGTCCAGCACCTATTCCGGTGAAGCGACAGTAGAGGGCATTGGCTTTGCAATTCCGATGTCGGAGGCAAAGAGCATTGTCGATGATTTGATCAACTATGGCTATGTGACCGGCCGCCCGCAGCTGGGCATCTCCTGTCAGGACGTGACAGAAGCGGTTTCACAGGCTTACAATATTCCGGTGGGTGCCTATATCTTTAGCGTGACCGCCGGCGGTGCAGCCGATCAGGCTGGTTTACAGCCGGGTGATGTTATCACCGGCATTCAGGATCAGACGATCAGCACCACAGAAGAACTGAACGCAGTCAAGAACCAGTACAAGGCTGGGGATACGATCACGCTGACTTATGTCCGTGCCGGCGAAACCAAAAAGGTTGACGTGACACTGGCAGAAGTGCAGCAGACAGAAAATAACTGATCTGCGTTCTTGATGCAGCATCAAACAAAGCATCTGATGCATAAGCTTTGTGCGGCGTTGCTCCAACATTCTTGACATCTTGTTTTTTTCATACATTCTCCTTATTATTTTTCGGGAAAGCGTCCGGCAGATTCTGTCGGGCGTTTTTCTGTTGCCCTTTGAAATGCGGAAGTTTCTTCCACGCAGCTTTTTGCAGCTTCACGCAGGATTTTCACGCAGTTTCCATAAACATATGCGATAATACAGTATAGAAACAGAGATCAAAACCACGCTTGGGGAATTGGGTATCACATATCGAGGAGTTTTACACATGACAAATTCACACTATGGGGTACCAGAATCAAAAAGGAGCGTGCGTATCATGCAAAAGAAAATATTTGCCTGGGCAATGAGCATGGCGGTAGCGGCAATGATCACCTGCACCGGCTGTGCACAGAACACCAACTCGTCCGGCACAGACAGCGGCAGCAGCACTGCACAGACTACCACGCTGGACGGCAACGACACAGCAGAAGCTGCCGTCGGACAGAGCCTTTCGGCGATACAGTCCGGCGAAGCCGGCGTGACCACAGATGAAGATGACCTCTGCGACAACTATGACGCATTTGATGCAGAGATCACGCTGGAGGACGACAGCACCAAGGTGAAAGGCAATACTAAGGCGGTTTCCGTTAAGGACAACTGCATCACCATTTCCGCCGGCGGCACCTACCGGCTCAGCGGCAAGCTGACCAAGGGACAAGTCCTTGTGACCGGCTCGGAAAAAGTCAAGCTGTATCTGGACGGTGTGGAGATCACCAGTCCCTCCGGACCGGCTCTGGTCTGCACCAACGAAAAACGCACCATTCTGTCACTGGCGAAAGATTCACAGAACACTTTGACAGACAGTGCGGACAACGCCGATACAGAGATCAACGGCTGCAACGTTTCCGCCTGTGCCCTGTTTGCACAGGATAAACTGACGATCAACGGCAGCGGCAGCCTGACTGTCACAGGCAGCAGCGTGGACGGTATCGTCTGCAAGGACGACCTGAAGCTGGTGAATGGTACGATCACCGTAGAAGCTGCACAGGACGGCGTAAAGGGCAAGGACTGCGTGGCAATGTTCGGGGCAGACCTGAACGTCACCGCCGGCAATGACGGCATCAAGTCCACAGAATCCAACGACGACACCAAGGGCTTTCTCCAGCTGGAGCAGGGCAGTGCAACAGTGCAGGCTGGCGGCGACTGTTTGCAGGCGGAAACGCTGGTGTGGATTGCAGACGGTACGTATCATCTGACCAGCAGCGGTACGGCTGTGAATACGGAAACCGGCGAAGTCAACAGCGGCAAGGGAATCCGCTGTGGCGGCGATGTGGAAATTGCCGGCGGCAAGCTGACCATTGATGCCGCGGAAGACGGCGTGAACTGTACCGGTTCGCTGGAGTTACAGGCAGGAGAAGTCGATGTGACCAGTGCCGAGGACGGCATTCAGGCAGACGGCGACCTGACAGTTTCCGGCGGTGCTGTGACCATTACCACCACCGGTACAGTTGCCGCTTCTGCACAGGACGATTTCCAGCCGAACAACTTCGGCGGCGGCAATCCTCCTTCCGGTGACATGCCCTCCGGAGAGGCACCCTCCGGAAACCCGCCGGAGCTGCCGGACGGCGAAACCTTTGGCAGCGGCAATTTCGGCGGTAACGGCAATACACCGCCCGACAATGCAGACAACCGCCAGAACGCCGCTGCCAGTGATGCCAGTGCGATTCCGGCAGCAGCCATGCAGAGCACCGCAGATTCCTCCACAGACGCAGGAGCATCTGCGGCAGTTGCCGTGACCACTGCTGCGGAAGATGCCACCAGCAAGGGCATCAAGTGCGGCGGCAACCTGACCATGAGCGGCGGCAGCTGCACCATTGATTCCACCGACCACGCTGTACATGCGGCAGGAACGGCATTGTTCTCCGGCACCACGCTGGAGATCACCTCCAACAACAAGGGCATCAGCAGCCACGGCGATCTGGAAATTTCCGGCGGGGACATTACGATTCACAGCTGTACCGAGGGTGTGGAATCCAAGGCGGAAATGACCATCAGCGGCGGCAATGTCCGGATTCTGGACGCATCAGATGACGGGCTGAACACCGGCGGCTCTGACAGCGGCTCCTATGCCATGACCATTACCGGCGGTTATATCTACGTCAACGCTTCCGGTGACGGCGTAGACTCCAACAGCACATGGGAGATGTCCGGCGGCACTCTGCTGGTATGCGGCCCCACCAGCGGCGGTGACGGCTCGCTGGACGCAGACGGCAACATGACCTATACCGGCGGCACCCTGCTGGCACTGTCCAGCAAGGGCATGATGGAGTATCCGGAAAGCGGCTGTCTGATCGCCACCAACTGCAATGCCGCAGCAGGGGAACAGATCAGCATTGTGGACAAGAACGGTACGGTTCTTGCAACATTGCAGTCCCCGAAAGCCGTTTCCGATGTGATCTATGGCATTGGCGACAGTGATTCCGCCGACTATACCATTGTTACCGGCGGCACCTATGACGGCACCCTCAACGAGGACGGCTATGGAGAAGGCGGCTCTGTCAGCGGCGGCACAGAGGTCACAGCAAACGGCGGCACCGGCAGCATGAACGGCGGAGCACCTGCCGGCGGCGGACGGGGCGGTGCTCCCAATGGTGCACCAAACGGCGGACAGGGCGGCACACCGCCGGAAATGCCGAATTCGAACAACTCCGGCTCTTAAATTAGAGTTTCACAAGTGATCTTCAGTAGTCTTCTTTGCAGTGCACACAGGCGGAATGTCTGTGTGCATTTTGCGGTTGACGGCAGAAATTTCAGGTGCTGCTCTGCACAAACCGTCATTTTGTGCAAAAAAAGCACGAAACAGAAGCAGAAAACATTGCACTATATGGAAAATACTTGACAAAGTGGTGTACCCTCTGTTATAATAAAAGTGTGTGCTGCGGTGCCTGCTTCGCGCAGTGCCGAGATGCAGTTTTGCCGGAATTCTTCCGGCGGATCCTGTGGAAAGGAAAGCATGTCAGCACAGAAATGTGCTGTGAGAATATGATGAAAAAAAACTATAACCGAGATCAGTTCAAACGGATCTTTTCATTTTTTGCAGCGGTGTTGCTGGTGGGGTTGTATGCCGCCGGCTTTGCATGGGTGTGGTATGAAAGCTACAGCGATGCCATTCTGCTGCCGTTCTATCGCCGCGGCAACTGGGTCATGATCCTGATCTATGTGGTGCTGGTTCTGCTGTTCGCCAAGTCATTTGGCGGGCTGAAGATCGGCTACCTCAAGCGAACGGACATGTTCTACTCCCAGACGCTGTCGATCTTCTGTGTCAATGTGGTGACCTATTTCCAGATCAGCGTTGTCAACCGTGATTTTTCTGCGGCAGTGCCGATGATCCTATTGACCATTGCCGATCTGGCGGTGCTGATTTTGTGGATCGTGCTGACCAATCGCTTATGTTTCCGGCTGTACCCGCCGCGAAAGCTGGTAGTCATCTACGGCGACCGGAATGCCGCGGAGCTGGTGCTGAAAATGAGCCGCCGCGTGGACAAGTATATGATCTGTGAATCCGTCAGTGCCAACGCACCGCCGGAGGAGATTCAGGAGGCAATTGCACGGTACGAGGGTATTATCCTCTGTGAAGTTTCCGGAAAGCTGCGGAACGATCTTATCAAATATTGCTTCGCCCAGAATGTGCGGGCGTATATTGCTCCGAAAATTTCGGATATTATCCTGAGAGGGGCAGAGGAGATCCGGCTGTTTGATACGCCGCTGCTGCTGTGCCGGAACTATGGGCTGACATTTGAACAGCGGCTGGGAAAGCGTATCTTCGACCTTGTTTTTGCGGTGGTCTTTCTGGTGCTGCTGTCCCCGCTGATGCTGCTGTCCGCCATTGCCATTAAGCTGGATGACGGCGGTCCGGTGCTGTTCAAACAAAAGCGGCTGACTTATCACGGCAAGGAATTTTACGTGTACAAATTCCGCAGCATGGTGGTCAACGCTGAAAAGGCCGGCCCGCAGCTGGCAAAGGAAAACGACAGCCGTATCACACGGGTGGGACGGATCCTGCGGAAGTGCCGTCTGGACGAACTGCCCCAGCTGATCAATATCCTCCGCGGCGATATGTCTGTGGTGGGCCCCCGTCCGGAGCGTCCGGAACTGGCGGAGGAATACGAGAAAACCATGCCGGAATTCGAGTTCCGGCTTCAGGTAAAGGCAGGACTGACTGGTTATGCACAGGTCACCGGTCTGTATGATACCCTGCCCTATGATAAATTGAAAATGGATCTCATGTATATCGAGAACTATTCCATTTTTCTGGACCTGCGTATCATTCTGATGACACTGAAAACTGCCCTGTTCCCCGGTGAAACCAACGAGGAAGCCAATGCTCACGATGCACAGGAACTGCTGTATCAGGAGGAGCAGATGCAGGAGCAGGAACAAGAGAAAGGAGATCACTCATGAAAGTGACCGCAGTAATCATGGCAGGCGGCAGAGGCGAACGTTTCTGGCCCAAGAGCCGTGGCAATTATCCCAAGCAGTTTCTCTCTCTGACCAAAGACGGAGAAACCATGATCCAGAAAACCGTCAAGCGTCTGCTGCCGATGGTGGCAATGGACGACGTATTTGTGGTGACCAATGTCAGCTATGCCGCACTGGTAAAGGAACAGCTGCCCCAGCTGCCGGAGGAAAATATCCTGCTGGAGCCCTGTGCCAGAAATACAGCTCCCTGTATCGGTCTGGCTGCCGCTGTGATTCGCAAGAAGTACGGCGAGGCAATGATGCTGGTGCTGCCCTCTGACCACCTGATCCGCTATGAGGAAATGTATGTGGACACCCTGCGGCAGGCAGTGGCAGTGGCAGAAAAGGATCAGAATCTGGTGACCATCGGCATTACACCGACCTATCCGGAAACCGGCTACGGCTACATCAATTTCGAACGGGACACCGATCTGGGCATGGCTGGCGTTTATCGGGTAGAGCGTTTCGTAGAAAAGCCGGATCTGGAAACTGCAAAGCAGTATCTGGCTTCTCACCGCTACCTCTGGAACAGCGGCATGTTCGTCTGGAAAGCATCGTCCATTCTGGCAAATCTGGAATCCCTGATGCCGGACATCTACGCTGGTCTGGAACGCATTGAAGCGGCTGTGGGAACTGCGGAATTTCCGTCAGTGCTGGAAACCGAGTATCACGCATTCCGCAGCGAGTCCATTGACTTCGGTGTCATGGAAAAGGCAGAGAACATCTACACTCTGCCGGGCAGCTTCGGCTGGGACGATGTGGGAAACTGGCTGGCAGTGGAACGCATCAACTCCACCAATGAATACGGCAACTATATCGAGGGCGATGTCATTACGATCGGCACCGAACGCAGCACCATTTGCGGCGGCAAGCGTCTGATCGCAGCAGTGGGCGTGGAAGATCTGATCGTGGTAGACACTGACGATGCCGTTCTGATCTGTGCCAAGGACAGCACACAGGACGTAAAGAAGGTCATCGAAAATCTGAAGATCTGCAACCGGAACCAGTTGGTATAAGGCAACACCGCACAAAGAGCGTCTGGCGACTTTGCACGCCATCTGCTTGCAAATTTTCCTTCAGAGCCTGTTTCGTATCTTCCCGCACGCATCTTGCGTGCATATTTTCCGAGATATTTCGGGAAAATACTCGAAAATCCACAAAGGATTTTCTCCGTTTTTCCCTTCATCTCTCAAAAAATTTGACAACGCAATCTGCATACGTCAGATACGAAGCAGACTCTCATATTTCACAAAAATGCTCGTGAATACAGCAAGTATTCACTCCGCTTTTTGTTTCATCTGACGAAAAATTTGACGACGCATCTGTCGCACAATCTTTGTGCGGTATTGCCATAAATCGAAATCGTCAAAAGCAAAACCGACGATTTCTGATATATAGAAAGGAAAAGAAATTACTATGAGCAAACATGCACTGATTACAGGTATCACAGGACAGGACGGCTCCTATCTGGCAGAACTGCTGCTGGAGCAGGGCTATGAAGTATACGGCATCATGCGTCGTAAGAGCGTTGTGGATTACGGCAACGTAGAGCACATCAAGGACAAGATCCACTTCATCTATGCAGATATGACGGACGTGATCTCCCTGATCTCCGCAATGCGGATCTCTCAGGCAGACGAAGTGTACAATCTGGCTGCACAGTCTTTCGTAGCAACCAGCTGGGAACAGCCGCTGGCTACCGCAGAGATCGACGCTCTGGGCGTTACCAACATGCTGGAAGCGATCCGTTCGGTAAAGCCGGAATGCCGCTTCTATCAGGCTTCCACTTCTGAAATGTTCGGTCTGGTACAGGAAATGCCGCAGACCGAAAAGACACCGTTCTATCCGAGAAGCCCGTACGGCGTTGCAAAGCTGTATGGTCACTGGATCACCAAGAACTATCGTGAAAGCTACGGTCTGTTCGCATGCTCCGGTATCCTGTTCAACCATGAATCGGAACGCCGCGGTCTGGAATTCGTTACCCGTAAGATCACAGACGCTGTTGCAAGAATCAAGTTCGGCGTGCTGGATCATGTAGAACTGGGCAACATGGATTCCAAGCGTGACTGGGGTCACTCCAAGGACTATGTTCGTGCGATGTGGCTGATGCTGCAGCAGGACAAGCCGGACGACTATGTTATCGCTACCAACGAAACCCGCACCGTTCGGGAATTCGTAGAAACTGCTTTTGCACACGCAGGCATCACTGTAGAGTGGCAGGGCAGCGGCGTAGACGAGATCGGTATCGACAAGGCTACCGGCAAGACCATCGTTTCCGTCAACAAGAAGTTCTTCCGTCCGGCAGAAGTAGACGTTCTGCTGGGTAATCCGGCAAAGGCAGAATCTGTTCTGGGCTGGAAGCGTGAGATCTCTTTCTCCGATCTGGTAGAGCGTATGGTAAAGAACGATCTGGCTCTGGTAGAACACGAACTGAAGTGCCAGAACGTATAAGCGTGTCATTAGGGAAACACTGCATAAAGCTTGTGCGTAAGATGCGTAGTCAGATTTTTCGGCAGATTGCATAGAAATTCCGCAGGCATACTGGATGTATGGCAAGGGATTTCTGGGCAATATGACGGAAAATCTGCACGCAGATTGCGTGCAAAGCCGTCAGGCGGGCTTTATTCAGTGTTTCCTTAGGATAAACGATATTATCGAAACCAATCAAACAGGGGCAGAGTTTCTCTGCCCTTGTTTCCATATCATGAACTAAAGGAAACACTGCACAGACTTGGTGCAGTGCTGCTGGAAAAAACCGGTGCGGTCGGCTATGCCCACCGGTTCTGAAGGAGGAATACGGAGTGCACATTGCATTTGATGTACTGCCGCTGATCGGCTGCCGCATGACGGGAATTGGCTATTGTGAAGCGGGGCAGATTCAGGCTCTGTCCAAGATGTACCCTGACGACGAATTTTTGCTGCAATTTTTCTCCCGCAAGAATGAGGAGATCAAGATCCAGCGGCTCCAGCCCTATCTGCGGGAAAATGTGCAGCCCCACTGGGCGAAAGCGTCCGGCTATGTCTATCGGCTGGTGTCCAACTTTCTGCCCATATCCTATCGGCATTACTTCGGGGACAAGGCGGAAGTCACCCACTTTTTCAACTATATCGTTCCGCCCAAGGTGGCAGGAAAGACCGTGGTCACTGTCCACGACATGGTGTACAAGACGTTTCCGGAAACGGTTCGCGGCAGAACGCGGTATATGCTGGATACCGGACTGAAAAAATCCATGAAGCGTGCCACCCGCATTGTGACGGATTCGGAATTTTCCAAGCAGGAGATTATTCGCTATTTCCCGCAGTTTGCGGACAAGATTCGGGTGGTATACTGCGGCGTGAACACCGAACGTTTCCACCCCGTGGAAGATGCGGCAACGATACAGGCGGTCAGGGACAAATACGGCATTGATCGGGAATATTTCCTCTATCTGGGTACCGTGGAGCCGCGAAAGAATCTGGAACGGCTGATCGCTGCCTATGACCAGTTCCGTCAGGGCAAGACTGCCCCGCCGTATCTGGTGCTTGCCGGCGGCAAGGGCTGGCTGGACAGCGGCATCTACAAAAAGGTGGAAGAACTGGGGCTGGGTGATCTGGTGAAGTTCACGGAGTACGTGCCGGACGAGGAGATCTGCCCGCTGATGTGCGGGGCACTGGCGTTTGTGTTCCCGTCGATCTACGAGGGCTTTGGTCTGCCGCCGCTGGAGGCAATGGCATGCGGTGTGCCGGTGCTGACTACCCACGCGGCATCGCTGCCGGAAGTAGTGGGAGAAGATGCCGTTGTGGCAGATCCCTATTCGCCGGAGAGCATTGCCGCCGGTCTGGAACAGCTGTACACCGACGAAGCCCTGCGGCAGAAGCTGCGGGAAGCTGGTCCGAAACGTGCGGCACAGTTCACGTGGGAGCGTTCTGCGGAACAGCTGTACGCGGTGTATCAGGAGGCTTGCCGTGAGTGAGCAGAGAAAACTGCGGATTTTGCAGGTAAATAAAGCATATTATCCCCATATCGGCGGAATTGAAAGTCTGGTGCGGACATTTTCCAGAGAGCTGCAAAAGCGTGCGGAAGTGCAGGTGCTGGTTTGTCAGGAAAAGGGCAGGGGCGAGGATCGCGTTGTGGAGGGCGTTCCGGTGCACTATGCGTCCAGCTTGGGCACATACTTTTCCTGTCCCATTTCCTTTTCTTTTTTGCGGCAGTTCCGGAAGCTGGCGAAGTGGGCAGACGTGGTGGAATTCCACGTGCCGTTTCCGCTGGCAGATCTGGCGTGTCTGCTGTCGGGCTATCGCGGCGGTGTTGTGATCGCATGGCACAGCGACGTGGTGCGGCAGAAAACGCTGCTCCGGTTCTATAAGCCGCTGCTGATGCGGTTTCTCCGCCGTGCAGACTGCATCATTGCGGCAACGGAGGGACACATTACCAGTTCTCCGTTTCTGACCCAGTTCGCGGACAAGTGCCGTATCATTCCCTATGGCATCGACGTGCAGGCGTACCGCAGTGTGGAACGCAAGCCCATTCTGCGGCAGATCCAGCAGGATCCGGAAACGGTGCGGGTGCTGTTTGTGGGACGGTTCGTCTACTATAAGGGCATCGAGGTGCTGCTGCATGCGTTTGCACAGGTGCGGGGCTGCGAGCTGTTCCTTGTGGGGCACGGCACGCCGGAAATGGAAGAAAAGCTGCACCAGATCACAGAAGCCGCCCACATGGCGGCACAGGTGCATTTCCTCGGGAATCTGGAAGAAGCCGATCTGCGGGCAGCCTTTGCGGACTGTGACATCTTCGTGCTGCCCTCCACGGCAAACAGCGAAGCATTCGGCATTGTGCAGCAGGAAGCCATGGTCTACGGCAAGCCGGTCATCAATACGGCTCTGCCTACCGGTGTGCCCCATGTCAGTCTGGACGGCGTGACGGGAATCACCGTGCCGCCGGAAGACGTACCGGCACTGGCACAGGCAATACAGAAGCTGGCAGATGACAAGGCTCTGCGGGAGCAGTATGGCAGGGCAGCGGCAAAACGGGTGGAAGAAGAATATGAGGAGGCAGACGTGGTGGACAAGGTCTATGCCACGCTGGCGGAAATTGCAGAAAGGCGGCAAAGAACATGAAGGCACTTATCATTGGCGGCGGCGGATTTGTAGGACGGTATCTGGCAGAGCACCTGTTGCAGGACTGCGGCTGGGAAACCATTGTGACCAAGCTGCCGAAGGAAACGGTAGAAGTGGAAGGCTGCGAGGCGTACAATCTGGACATTCTGGACAAAGATGCCGTAGAAGCACTGCTGGTGCGGCACAAGCCGGACGCGATCCTGCATCTGGCAGCACAGAGCTCCGTGGCGTATTCGTGGAAAAATCCCCAGCTGACGGCAGACATCAACATTCACGGCTGCCTGAACGTGCTGGATGCTGTGCGGGATATACCGGACTATTCGCCGAAGATTCTGCTGATTGGTTCCGGTGAGGAATACGGCATTCTGCCGGCGAATACCAGTCTGGTCAGCGAAACCACACCGGTGCATCCGGCGAACCCTTATGCCATTACCAAAATGGCACAGAACCTGTTCGGGGCACTCTACGCCAAGGCGTATGAAATGCACGTGATGATGGTACGGGCGTTCAACCATGTGGGACCCCGACAGCTGCCCCAGTTCGTGGTTTCTGACTTCTGCAAACAGGTGGCAGAGATCATGGCTGGCAAGCGGGAGCCGGTGATGCGTGTGGGCAATCTGACGGCGGCACGGGACTTCACCGATGTCCGCGACGTAGTACGGGCGTATGGCCTGCTGATCGAGCACGGCAAGTCCGGCGAGGTGTACAACGTGGGCAGCGGCAGAGCCATTGTCATTCAGGAGATTCTGGATCGCATCATTGCACACAGCGGCAAGGAGATCACCGTGGAAGTAGACCCTGCCAAGCTGCGTCCGGTGGAAGTGCCGGTGATCCGTGCCGATATTTCCAAGCTACAGGCAGACACCGGCTGGCAGCCGGAGATCCCGCTGGAACAGACCATTGCGGAAACACTGGAATACTGGAAACAGCATATTTGAGGGAATGCGGAATAAAGCTCGCCTGACGGCTTTATTTTGTGTTTCTCCGAAACGATTCCCAAGGGGAGGCAGAGCATATGGCACAACAATTGGAACAAAGACAGGGTGAGGAGCCGAAAGACGCTTCGGAACTCACGCCGGAATCGGAAGCAGGACAGGAAGACCTGGGGTATAGTGCACTTCCTTCTGATGCCTACGAGGAAGAAGAATGGGAGACCCAGAAGCAGAAAGTCTGGCCGCATCAGATCCATGTGTTCGGCATGCGGCAGAACCAGATCAACCGCCGGTATTCCGCGTGGATCCGGACGCTGGAGATCCAGAATCGGGCACTGGAAATTCGGGTGCAGCGTCTGGAGGAAGAACTGGCAGAACAGAAAAAGGAACTGGAACGGCAAAAGGAAAAAGAGGTGGAGAGCCTCGGCAGAATGGTGCTGGATATTGAAAACATGAAACGGGAGTTCCGCAAGTTTTACCAGCTGGCAGAATCCCTGACCGGCATGCAGAACGATCTGAACCAGTTCCGCAAGGTGGCTTCTGATGTACGGCAGATGAAGACCGCTATGAGCCAGCTACAGGTTTCCGCGAAACTGAACGGCAACGCGGTTGCACGGATTTTGCAGCAGATGCAGGAGCAGGAGCCAGAGCCGGACAGCACGGAAGATTCCGCCGAATCCTGAGGCAATACCGCACAATCTTTGTGCGGTATTGCCCTGAAAAAAGTGACGGCAGCACGGTATAAAATGGTGCGTCGTACAGGGGTGTGCAGCAGATGCACACCCCTTTTTGCATTGTAAGCGTTTTGTAGGATTTTCAACAGAAATCCCGCAAACCTGCGAAAAGCAGCGGGACAGTTTTCAGAAAAAACTGGGTAAAATGCCGGAACAACTGCCGGATTTGTAAATGATTTGTAAGATTTCTCTTGACAAGACGGAAAAAGTACGATATAATATAGGAAACGTGAAATATCAAAATGGCAATGGCAGCCCTCACAGAAAGCCGACAGGCGGGTCTGTCAAAACCTGCTATCATATCATAACGAGCGGAAGCTCAAAGAGCATGGAGGAACAATATGGGTATTTTTTCAAGAATTGGCGATGTCGTAAAGTCTAACATCAATGACCTGATTGATCGTGCAGAAGATCCGGAGAAAATGGTAAAGCAGATCATTCTGGATCTGCAAAAGGAAGTCAGCAACGCCACTACCGCACTGGGCAAGGCAAAGGCAAGCGAACGCATTGCCAAGCGGCAGTATGACGATGCGGTAAAGACTTCCGCAGACTGGGAAATGAAAGCAAAGGCTGCTCTGAATGCCGGCGAAGTTGATCTGGCAAAGAAGGCACTTTCCAATAAGGTAAAGGCAGACGAGTCTGTCAAGCAGTATCAGCAGATGTATGAGCAGATCGCTGCCCAGACGGCACAGCTACAGGAACAGGTGGAAACCCTGAAGTCCAAGCTGGACGAAGCCAAGAGCCGTCAGGCAATGCTGATTGCACGCTCTCAGATGGCAAAGACCCAGAAGAATCTGGCACAGTCGGTGGGCGGTCTGGATTCTTCCAGTGCCATGGATAAGTTCAACCGCATGGAAGAAAAGGTGACACGGCAGGAGGCAGAGGCAGAGGCATTTGCCGAGATCGCTGGTTCCAGCAGCACACAGGACGAAAAGACCTTTGCGGAATTGCAGCATGATATGGACGTAGATGCAGAACTGCAGCGGTTAATGGCAGAGATGGGGCAGACCGATGCCGCTTCTGCAACAGAAGGGAGTGCGGCAGAATGAAAGCACGGAAAGAAGAAAAGTCGTCCCTTTGCGGCGTACTGATGGTACTGGTTGCCATTGCAGTGGGCGTGGCAGGCATTGTCTACGCTCTCTCCACACACCGCCGTCATGTCAATCAGGAAAAGTGGAAAGATTACGACGAGTGCGGCTTAGTGTAAGGAAAACATTGGCAGTTTTTCAAGCATAAAAGCCGGTTTATTCCAGAGCATTTTTCCATGGAAGTGTAAAACTGAAATTTTGTTTTGGTAAGTGAAATCACAAAAAACCATAAAAAAACAAACAAAAACTATGAAATCGGGTGCAGATGTTTTGTCTGCACCCGATTTTTTCAAAATAAACGCAAATTATGTCAAAATAGATTGTCAACTTTTCCGGGCTATGCTATAATGACATTATCCAATTGGTGAAAAAAGGGGAAGTAATGCATATGCAGGGAAATAAGATCGTTCTGGATCTGGAGTTCACGCCGATTCGAGATCCGGACTTGCAGGCAGTTGCAAGAAGTGAGATTCTGGAGATCGGTGCGGTGAAGCTGAACGAGCAGAATGCGGTTCTGGAGGAGTTTCAGACTTATGTCAAGCCGCAGTACAGCAGAGTCTTGCCGCGGGTGACGGTGCTTACCGGAATCACGGAGGAAACGGTGGCAACGGCTCCGTCCTATGCAGAGGCAATGGCGAACTTTACAGACTGGATCGGTTCAGACTGTCGCAGCCGGTTTTATACATGGAGCAATTCCGATCAGAACGTAATTCTGAACGAGGCAGACCTCAAGGAACAGTCGCTGCACGATATGTTCTACACCCACTGGGTGGACTTGCAGCGACTGCATCAGAGAATGTATGGATTTACCCGCCAGATGAACCTGACCAATGCACTGGGCTCTATGCAGATCTATTTCGAGGGAACGGAACACGGGGCGTTGGCAGATGCCAGGAACACGGCGAAGATCCTGAAGCGGCTGAGCAACTTGCAGGACGTGCGGGAGCGAATCCAGCAATCCCACATCACCTATAACGACAGCCAGTCGCACGGGTTCACCATGGGGCTGGTGTTCAAGAAAAAATAAAGGCAGGGACGTGTGCCCCTGCCGGAATGGATATGGTGTTGTGTGACGGTTTCCTTTACGGACGCAGTCCCAGACCGCCTTCCAGTGTAATGGTTTCGCCGGTCATGAACTTGAAATCCGGAGAAGCCAGCTGAACGCAGACCCGACCGATCTCCAGTTCTGCATCGCCCAGATGTCCTGCCGGCGGCATCTTGACATTCTTTTCGAATGCGTCCGGATAGGCATTCTTGAAGTTTTCCAGCTGTGCAGTCCATGCCAGCGGGCAAACGATGTTGACATTGATGTGATCTCTGCCCCATTCGGTAGCGGCAACACGTGTCAGACCACGAATGCCCTCTTTGGCTGCGGCGTAGGCACACTGTCCGAAGTTGCCGAACAAGCCGGCACCGGAGGCGAAGTTGATGACAGAACCCTGTGTCTTTTTCAGGTAAGGATAGCAGGCTTTCATGTAATGGAATGTGGCATACAGACCGGAGTAGACCGCCAGATCAAACTGCTCTGTGGTGTGGTCTGCCAGCGTGACACCGGAGGCAGATGCCTGTGCGTTGTTGATGAGCACATGAATGTCCCCGAAGGTGTCCACTGCCTGCTGTACCACGTTTTCCACAACGGCGGCATTGTCCGCACCGGCGTTCACGTCAGCCTGCACTGTCAGAACACGAATGCCGTATAGGCGTTCCAGTTCTTCCTTGGCAGCGTCCAGCTTCTGTGTGTTCCGTCCGGTGATGACCAGATTGGCACCTTCTTTGGCATAGGCGGTGGCAATGCCATAGCCGATAGAACCGCATCTGCCGTCGCTGAGCACAGCTCTGCCGGCACCGGTGATAATGGCGGTTTTGTTGGTCAAGAAACCCATAATAAAACTTCCTTTCTGAGAATAAAGGCAATACCGCACAAAGATTGTGCGACAGATGCGTCGTCAAATTTTTCGT
>ERZ1031347.59-NODE-59-length-54021-cov-25.350906_pt1 | contig 54021 bp, 69 predicted proteins | sample MGYA00517106_ERZ1031347 | MGnify/ENA primary metagenome ERZ1031347 (study PRJEB33719, sample SAMN04261392) | wastewater metagenome | biome: periurban shantytown; feature: human; material: feces | host: Homo sapiens | place: Peru: Lima | collected 2012-07-19 ...
AGAGCACCTGACTGTTAATCAGGCTGTCGACGGTTCGAGTCCGCCTGCCGGAGTTCTTGGATGGAGAGTTGTCCGAGAGGCCGAAGGAGCATGATTGGAAATCATGTAAGGGGGTAATGACCTCCTTCGAGGGTTCGAATCCCTCACTCTCCGTTTTATTGTTTTATGGCCCGTTGGTCAAGTGGTTAAGACACCGCCCTTTCACGGCGGTAACATGGGTTCAAATCCCGTACGGGTCACTTATGGAGGATTAGCTCAGTTGGGAGAGCGTCTGCCTTACAAGCAGAGGGTCACAGGTTCGAGCCCTGTATCCTCCACTAAATACGAATGGTCCTATGGTGTAGGGGTTATCACGCCTGCCTGTCACGCAGGAGATCACCGGTTCAAATCCGGTTAGGACCGTTTGAATATAATTTCATGGCTCGGTAGCTCAGTCGGTAGAGCAAAGGATTGAAGCTCCTTGTGTCGGCGGTTCGATTCCGTCCCGCGCCACCATGGAAGGGTAGCGAAGTCTGGCTAAACGCGGCGGACTGTAAATCCGCTCCTTCGGGTTCGGTGGTTCGAATCCACTCCCTTCCATTGCATGATAGGGATATAGTTTAAAGGTAGAACTACGGTCTCCAAAACCGTCGGTGTGGGTTCGATTCCTACTATCCCTGCCATGATGGCGGTAGTGGCGAAGTGGTTAACGCACCGGATTGTGGCTCCGGCACGCGTGGGTTCGATTCCCACCTACCGCCCTTTATTGGGGTATAGCCAAGCGGTAAGGCAACGGTTTTTGGTACCGTCATGCACTGGTTCGAATCCAGTTACCCCAATTGAGATATTTTATATCTCGTGAAAAAAGAATGGCGGTATAGCCAAGCGGTAAGGCAGAGGTCTGCAAAACCTTCATCACCGGTTCGATTCCGGTTACCGCCTTCGGTCGCTTGACAAATGCGGCCAGACTTGGTAAAATATATTTTGTTGTTATGCCGGTGTGGCGGAATTGGCAGACGCGCTGGACTCAAAATCCAGTGTCCGTTGAGGACGTATCGGTTCGACCCCGATCACCGGTATTATAAGTAATTTTTAAATGTGTTAAAAGCCCGTTTGACGGGCTTTTTTCTTTGTGGTTGTAACTAAAAAGAGCTAAAAAAATTAAAGTTGTTGCAATTTTGTTGCAATGGATTTATTTTGCTCCGCTTCGTATTCTTGCATAAGGTATGCATATTTCTTCATCGTGATGGTCAAATCACTGTGTCCGAGCCGTTTGCTGATGGCATACAGGTCGACACCTTGGCATAACAGAAATGCGACGTGAGTATGCCGGAGACTGTGGAAATGGAAATTCTTCTTTTTCAAGCCGCAGTTGGCCATGAGTTTGCGCAATGTTTTGTTAACTGCATTGCTGCTTGGCAACTCGCCACGAGAATTGACAAACACCATGATATTTCCATTAGGGCGCAGTTGTTGCAGAATTCTGAGCAGTCCGTCGTTGACGGCGATGACACGTTTTGATGATTTGCTCTTAGGCTCTTTTAGCTCGCGTTGTACATATGAGTAGGACTTGTTGACTGAGATGGTTTTGTGCATGAAGTCAATGTCATTCCACGTCAAGGCGGCAATTTCACCAAGCCTCATGCCTGTATAGATTGCAGTCATGACCATGTAGGCACTAGTGTATCTTGGATCAAGACTGGCCGTGGCTTCATGTATCAGTGTTTTGACTTCATCAAGACTGAGATACTCAACACTCCACGTTTTCGAGCGGTCATAAGGCAGCTCGATGCCGATGGTAAAATCCTTTTTGATGATTTCGTCATACAGGGCGGATTTGACGCAGCTCCTCACGTAGACGTTAACTTCCGACATCATCTCCTTACTGTGATTAGCTCCATAGTCGTTCAGAAAGGCCTGGTACTTCTGCCTGGTCATGTCAGCCAGCTCGGTGTCAGGGAAGTGGTCATGCAGAATTTTATCAACATGCAGATACTTACGATAAGTGCTTGGGGCGACTTTACCGCTTTTATATGTTTCATGCCATTCGGTAAAATAATCCGCAAATGTTTTCTCTCTCTTCTTCCCAATTGATTCTGCGGATTCAATTTCTTGGGCAAAAGCTTTGGCTTCATTTTTTGTCGCAAATCCCGCTTTGTAAACTTGCTTCAGTTTTCCGTTTTCGCGTCTGGAAACACGTACTGACCAACCAGTTTTTGTTTTTTTGTAACTAGCCATGGTATTTCCTCCTTTTAAATGATAAAATAGAGTATACAAATAGCGCACCACTAGGTGTTACTTTTTTGGTAGCCGTATCCCGTCTGATTGGCGTTAGGGGGATGCGGTTTTTTTCGTATGCTTTAATTCTTTAATCCGGATTGTGTTTTGCTTGTCAAAGCGTCGTTGGTAAACTGCAGTGTAACAGTACCACCTTTTGTCCCGGTTAACCAGATAGCAGTCACAGTCTTTTCGCCACTGACCAACATTTCATCCAGGCCGTCCGGTTCGCCGAATTTTGCGACGATATCACTATAGGTGGCGCCGTCTGCAATGCCGTTGAAGCCGTCCAGATTCATCTTTGTCTTGCGTGCAAATTTAAAACCGTCAATGTCTTTTGAAACAACCTTGTCGTCGTTGAACTGAACATTGATGCTGACACTGCCCTTGGTCCAAATATAATCCTTGACCTTGACGCCCTGATCATTGGTAGTGGACGTCGTGGACGGCTTACCCAGTGACTTTTCAACGTCTGCAAGAGCGTCGCCGCCATCGCCATGGTTCATCAGGTCGCCGACCTTGATAGCGTCAAACTTCTTTCTGAATTCAGCGTTCTCGGAAATCGTTTTGTCGGCATCGTTTGATTTTTTGGAAGAAGCAGCTGAAGATGAATCAGACGATTTAGAACCGTCACCGTCGCCTAAAGCACCACCAGCACAGATGACAACAATAACCACCAACAGCCAGAACCAAACCTTTTTGTAAAACGGCTTTTTTTGCACGTACACGTTGCCGTTTTCATCTTTAATCTTCTTGGACATAGCATGTCCTCCTTTTTACATAAGTATTGAGATAGCTTTTAATGACATCGACTCTGCTGGTCAGATTCTTAGGAACACCTTCTTTTTATATACTTAAAATTCTAATTATTCTTTACTAAATGTTATTTCTATTAGTTTTAGCAATTTCTTTCTTTCTTCCGACGACAAATCTCTTGCCTTTCTTTGTATTGCTTGAAAATCAGCGTCCTCCTTCTCGTTATTCAATAAATCAGTTACTCGAACGCCCAAAACGCTTGCTACTTTTTCCAAAGATTTAGTAGAAGGATTGGTAGTTTTCCATCTATATATGGTAGCTTCTCCGATACCAGCTTTTTCCGCCACTTTCTTTACTGTCCAGTCTCGATCAGTGGCAATCACTTTAATGTTCTCAAAAATGCTCATATTCTTGCCTCCTTACGGTTTTATAAAGTTTACCATGCAATCTGACAGTTGATAAGATCTAACAAAATCCAGTGCGTTAAAGTCAGGACTGACATCAACTTTTTTCAGCAATAAAGCCAATGCGAACTCGTTAGCCTCAGCTTCAATTTTAGACACCTGCGTACTGGATTCCAATCGTCTGAAGAACGTCGTAGATTCTCCCGAGTGGAGTATAATATGTCCAAGCTCATGCGCCAAGACAAAATCTTTTTTGGGGTATTCCAGTTTAGGACTGATAAGCATGGTAGTTTGTCCATAGCTGCTAACAGTCATTCCTAAAGTGCTGTCTGGCAAATCTATAGTATCAACTATGCACGCACCTGTTTCTTTAATCAGATTAGCAGGGTCAGTAGTTCCACAACTGTCAATCAAGTAATTGACTTCTTTTTTTATATTCAAATAACATCAATCCTTTTTGCTTCTCTTTTTATTCATTTCAAGCGCAACTAGAAGTGCAGCTTTTAAGCTAGCCTTATCTTCATCGCTCATTGGTTCTCCATAGAAATTCACGCTGTTCTCAGATTCCAAGCCATCCAGCATTCTATCGGCAAGCTGACCGATATCGCTCATTTCTTTAGGAGATAGCGAGGTTTTATCATCGGTTCTTCCTAGCAGGTAATCGGTAGACACTTTAAAATAGTCAGCAATTTTGGCCAGTTTGTCAGAAGAAGGTGCTTGCGTCTTAAGCGAGTATAAGTAATTCTTACTGAATCCAAGTTCCAAAGATATTTCCTTTAAATTTTTATCCTTTTTTCGAGCAAGCTCTTGAATGCGTTCAAGTATTGTCATAGCAGTATTTAACGCCCTTTCTAAAATGAGTTACAAGAAAAAAGTATAAAATAGTGTGATTTATCTGTTGACTATCACATTATTATGGGCTATACTCATTCTTGTAAGTTAAGTTGATAGACAAAAGCAAAGAAAAAGAGATTGACCGACCAAAGAACAAGCCTTTTTCGATGCTTATTAAGTACGCTTTAATAGTACATTATTATGGGTTAATAGTCAATAATATTGTGCATTTTTTTCTATCATTTTTTCTTACGGGCAGGGGGAGGAAAAAACAAGGAGGTGACAACCATGCCAGAAACCTTAAATGGAAGGCAAAAAATCAAAGCATATCTTGACGCAAATGACATATCGATTGCATCGTTAGCAACGATGTACGGGATGTCTAAACAAGATTTGTCAGATTATTTAGCGGGCCGCAAGAGAAATCCGCAAGCAAACAGAGTGATTTTAAAGATCATCTCTGACTTTAAGCTTAGCTAGAGAGGGTACTTTTGAGTGCAATCAGGAAGGGGGATTTAATATGTCACCAATAGAAATAACTGTTGACCAAGAATATGTCGAAAACTTGGTTAACAGCAGAATCGATGATCTGCTTAATCAAGATTTGTTGGGCATTACATGGTCGCTCGACGAATTCCGCAAAAAGTGTTGCGGAAACAAAAGCCGAGCGTGGGTAGCGCTCTATATCTTCTCACGGTTTAACGACGAAATTACCGGGCCTGACGGCTGGCTGATCCGTGCCAACGCCCGTGGCCAGCAGAACATAATATTTGCTAAAAGGGCCAAAGAGTGGATGGAAGAAAACCGCCAGCGGATTGACTGGCGGGCCAAGTTACCAAGATAAGGAGATGAAAAGCGTGGAAATAGGAAAAGAAAAGGCCGTCATGGTGCCTGCCAGTACCATGGGTTTGTTGCTTGCCATGGCTAGTAACACGAAATGGGAAACAGAAAATAGTGCATGGCTCGTTGCCGCTGTAACTTCATATGTCAATGATCCCGATGCAGAAAAAGAGCTGCTAGCTTACATTGCAGCGTTTTGTATTCTAGAAACGCAAGCTCGCGGTGAGGATGCCAAAAAGTTGATAGACATCACAAAAAAAACGTACGGAGACGAAATGCTTGAAAAGGTGCTTAAGAAAATTGAAGAAATCGAAACTATAAGGAAAAGGAGAAAGAGAAAATGAACGAGAAGTAATTGGAATCGAGCAAACAAGAAGGCGACTGCTCAAGCAGTACGAGGAGGGAAACGGCAAATGAATGAAGAAAAAGAAACACTAATCCCAGTATCAGTTGAAGAGTTAGCCGCATTAGAAGCCATGGCGATGCTTTCTGATTGTAGGGTAATCGATTTTAGAACTATATCAGATAGAATTGATGAACGAGCTGGAGACGATTCAAAAAACCTCATCGGTTCAATGTCACTGGCTTATGTGATTTTCGAGTACAAGAAGAGAGGCAGAGAGAAATTTGCACAAAAAATCTTTGACGAACTGAACTCGAAGACAGCTTCTTTAGTGGCAGAACTCTTAGATGTTTTAGAAAAAGAATGGAGGAAGAAGAATGACTGAAAAGGAATTGTTAATCGCATTGAGGTTAACACAGCATAACCACAAAGTTTTGATGAAGATCAAAAACAAACAATTGGAGGCGAAAATCAAATGAGAAAATTCAGGATTACGTACAAAGAATGCAAGCAAGAGGGTAAGGCGATCGTGGGTCACATTGCAACTTTAGACGTTTACGATATCGAAATTGACGAAGGCTTTGTTGCCATTTGGATCGACGATAGCCACAAAGGCTCTGCGCCTGATATGGCCATCAATGCTAGTTTAGTGTATAAAATCGAGCGAATCGAGGAGGAAAAAAAGTGAAGAACTTATCTGAAATCAGAAAAGAACGCAAAGCTTGGCTTACGTTCTGGACTGTCGGAGACATTACGGAAAACTGGGCACCAGAGAGAGTTGTCTGCATTGCCGCTTTTTTAGAAGAATTGGATGGCGAAAAAGACGCCATCGTAAGGGGGTGATTTTATGGAATACAAGAAGGAATTCTGCCTGATGGTAGATCCTAAGACCGGCAATCCCCGTCTCGTTGAACCATCGGAGGACCCGGAACAAATCGTGAAGGCCTTCCTGAAGCAAGCCAAGAAACCGCATAGCTTGCTTTGGGCCATGGACGCGCTGGTTAAGCGAGACTGGCAGAAATGGGAACCGGTAAGGCGGAACCTGTGGGCCATGCTTGAAGAGCTAGACAAGCTCGGATATTAAAAAACCGCCCTGACATATCGGGCGGTTCATAAATAATAAACATTGTAATTGTAACAAAAAATGGGAGGAATTTAAATGGCAATGAAAATTGCGCAGCTTGAAATTGAAAATGTCAAGCGCGTAAAAGCCGTAAAGCTCGAGCCGTCAGAAAACGGTCTGACCATCATCGGCGGCGATAACGCGCAAGGAAAAACGTCAGTGCTTGACGCAATCGTCTGGGCGCTGGGCGGAAACAAGTACAAGCCATCTGAAGCACAGAATCATGATTCGATTCTGCCGCCTAAACTCCATCTGGTCATGAACAACGGGCTTGTTGTGGAAAGAGCCGGCAAAACGTCGGCATTGAAAGTAATCGACCCTTCCGGAAAGAAGGGCGGACAGCAGCTACTTAACTCTTTTACGGAAGAATTGGCGCTTAACTTGCCGAAATTCATGGAAGCTTCGGATAAATCCAAAGCCGACACATTGCTTCGTATTATCGGTGTCGGGGATCAGCTGGCAAAGCTTGACCAGGCTGAAAGCAAGCTCTACAACGAGCGTCACACCATTGGTCAGATTGCTGACCAGAAGGAAAAGTATGCCAAGGAAATGGTGTACTATCCGGACACGCCAAACGAGCCGGTCAGCGTCTATGAACTGGTGCAGGAACAGCAGGCGATTTTGCTGAAAAACGCCAAGAACCGTGAGAAGCGGGAGCAGAAAGAAGAACTGAAGAAAAAGCTCGACGAAGTGGAGAACTCAATCATTGATACAGAAGAAGAGCTCGAAATGCTATACGAGCGCAGAAACGAGCTGACCGAAGATTTGAATACTGCTGAAAAGACAGTGGCAAATCTCCACGATGAAGAGACGGCCGAGATTGAAAAGAAACTCGCTGACGTTGACGACATCAACCGTCGTGTCAGGGCCAATCTCGACCGTGAAAAAGCCGAAGACGAAGCACGGGAGCATCGTGCCCGGTATGACCACCTGTCAGCAGAGATTGACGACATCCGAGAGAAGCGCCAGCACCTGCTTGACAGTGCAGACCTGCCGTTGCCGGGGCTCTCGGTCACAGACGGCAAGCTGACGTATAACGGAGCCGAGTGGGACTGCATGTCGAGTGCAGAACAGCTCAAAGTGGCCACGGCAATTGTCCGGAAACTCAAGCCGGAATGCGGATTTGTTCTCATGGATAAGCTTGAGCAGATGGATCTCAAAACGCTCAAGGAATTCGGGGCGTGGCTTGAAGAAGAAGGTCTGCAGTGCATTGCGACCCGTGTATCGACGGGCGACGAGTGTTCAATCATCATCGAAGACGGCAGAGTTAAAGGAGGGGATGCCAGTGTAGTGACAAGCCGGAAGCAGGAGGCAACTGAAACGACAGATTGGAAAGGAAGAGGTGCGTTTTAATGAAGTTCGAAATTGAAGACACAAAGCAGAGCAAGCCGTTGAAGACAGTGCTTTACGGCGTTGAAGGAATCGGCAAGACGACGTTTGCAAGCCAGTTCCCTGGGGCACTCTTCATTGATACGGAAGGGTCGACAGGCTTTGTCAATGCGAAGAAAGCCCCGGACCCGACGTCATGGACAATGCTACTCCAAGAGTTGGAATGGATTAAGTATGACAAGCCGGCGACAACAGTTATCGTCGATACGGCGGACTGGGCAGAAACACTTGCCAAGCGGTACTTGATGAACGCCAATCACTGGAAAGCGATTGATTCGTCTAGCTACGGTGCACGCTACGTCGCACTTTCTGACGAGATGGGGAAAATGCTCAATGCGCTGACAGAAATCCAGAACGCCGGCATGAATGTTGTCATTACGGCACATGCCGAGCAGAAAAAGACCGAACTGCCGGACGAGATGGGTCAGTTTGACCGGTACACACTCAAACTTGAGCGCAGGGATGCAGCTCTTGTCAAGGAATGGGCAGACATGATCCTGTTCGCCAACTACCGGACGGTGCTGGTCACGGACGAAAACGGCAAGAAAAAAGGCACTGGCGGCGAACGTGTGCTTTACACAACGCACATGCCGGCATGGGACGCCAAGAACCGCATCGGTCTGCCTGACGTAATGCCATTTGATTTCCAGAAGTTTGCGCCATACTACAACGCCGCAACAGGAATCACGGAAACGCCGACGCCACAACCGGTAGCACAGCCAGCACCACAACCGCAACTTGCGCCGGCCGACCCGTTCGAACAGGCAGTCTCCACCACAGAGCAAGCAGACCCGTTCGAACAGCCGATAGAGGCCGGCGAAGAATTCGAGTTTCCGGCAAGTGTTCCGGCAAGCGTGACCGATTTGGCAGTCCGCTCACAGGTCACCATCGACGACCTGATGCAGATCATTTACAAGGGCGGATTCATGCCGGCTGATACGCCAGCGGAAAACGTCCCGGCAGATTTATGGGAACATATCGCCGCTAACTGGGACAAGGCACTTGGCGTAATCGGGAAATAAGAAAACAGGAGGAATAAGTTATGATGGAAAAATTGGATATTGAAAATTTGGCCGCAAACATTATGAAGTTTACGGTCGACAAGAACGGCAACGTACAGATTGCACTTGAAGCCAACAGCTCGGACGTTGATTTGGAAAAGCTGAAAGCATTGAAGGATTTAGACATTTTCTTGACGATCAAGTCATCACAGACAGACCTTTTCAATCCGGAACAATGATTAATTAGGAGGATGACAATATGAACAACAACATGATGAACGACAATGAGTTCCTTAGTTTTGACGGCCCTATCACGGCCGAAGAAAGCCAGTTTGTGACGCTTCCGGAAGGGACGTATCCATTCCAGGTCATGAACATGGACCGCAAACGCTATTCTGGAAACTCGACAAAGATTCCGAACGGAGCACCGTTTGCGGAAGTGCAATTGCGTTTTGACGGTGGCAACAATGGCACGACAACAGTCACGGAGCGCTTGTATCTGCTCAAATCCATGCAGTGGAAGTTGACGGAATTCTTCCGCTGCCTTGGCCAGCAGGTCGTGACAGGCCAGCCATTCCAGCCAAACTGGAACATTGTCGGCAAGACAGGAACTGCCGAACTGTCAGTACATCAGTACACGAACCGCAACGGCGAAGAGCGCACAAACAATCAGGTCAAGCGTTTCAAGGCCCCGGAAGACGGAACAACACCACAGAACGTTGCACAGCAACAACCAGTTCAGCAGGCACAACCACAGCCGGTTCAGCAACAACCGCAACAGTCAACTGGGTACACGCCGGGAATGGGAATGTTTTAAGGCGGTGATTAGATGGACGAAGCTATTAAACTGCGACCGTATCAGGAAGAATCCCGTGAAGCGGTCGAGAAAGAGTGGGCAGACGGCAAGAAACGGACGTTGCTTGTTCTGCCGACCGGGACGGGAAAAACGATTGTCTTTTCAAAGATTATTGAAGATCAGGTACGTGCCGGCGACCGTTGTCTGATTCTCGCGCACCGTGGTGAACTGCTTGAACAGGCGTCAGATAAGCTCTACAAAAGCACGGGAATCCAGACGGCAACCGAAAAGGCAGAAGAAACGTCGCTGCAGTCATACCGACGTGTGACAGTCGGCAGTGTACAGACCATGCAACGTGACAAGCGCCTGGACCAGTTCCCGCCAGACTGGTTCGACACGATCGTTGTTGACGAAGCTCACCACTGCATCAGCAACGGGTACCAGAAAGTGCTGAAGCATTTCGAAAACGCAAAAGTGCTCGGTGTTACGGCAACGCCTGACCGCGGGGACATGAAAAACCTCGGTGAGTATTTCGAGAGCCTTGCCTATGAGTACGGACTTGCGCAGGCAATCAGGGAAGGCTATCTTTCGCCAATCAAAGCGCTGACCATTCCGCTTAAGCTTGATTTGAGCGGTGTCAAGCAGTCAGCCGGCGATTTCTCAACGCATGACCTCGGCGACGCGCTCGAACCGTATCTGTGGCAGATTGCCGACGAGATGGTCAAACATTGCAAGGACCGAAAAACAGTAGTGTTCTTGCCGCTGGTGTCCACGTCTCAGAAATTCTGCAAAATCCTTAATGAGAAAGGATTGAAAGCTGCCGAAGTCAACGGCAGTTCGCCGGACCGTGAACAAATCCTGAAACGCTTTGACAAGAATGAGTTCCAGGTGCTATGCAACTCAATGCTGCTGACCGAAGGGTGGGACTGCCCGGACGTTGACTGCGTAGTGGTGCTCAGACCGACAAAAGTCCGCGGGCTCTACAGTCAGATGGTCGGACGCGGTACCAGACTGGCACCGGGCAAAAAAGACCTGCTGCTGCTTGATTTTTTGTGGCACACCGACCGCATGGATCTCTGCCATCCGGCACATCTTATTTGCAAGAGTGCTGAGGTTGCTCAGAAAATGACCGAGAATCTCGAAAATGAAGCGGAAAACGGAGAAGGCGGACCGACGGATATCGGCGAAGCAGAAGAACAAGCGTCAAAAGATGTCATTGCAGAGCGCGAGAATTCACTTGCCGAACATTTGAAGGAAATGCAGAAACGCAAGCAGAAGCTGGTCGACCCAATCCAGTTCGAAATGTCGATCCAGGCGGAAGATCTGGCGGACTATGTACCATCGTTCGGATGGGAAATGGGACCGCCTACGCAGAAACAGATTGCACGACTGGAACATCTCGGAATCAACCCCGACGATGTAGGCAATGCCGGCAAAGCGGCGTTGATTCTAGAAAGGCTGAGCAAGCGCCAGCAGGAAGGACTTTCTACGCCAAAACAAATCAGGTTTTTGGAACGCAAAGGTTTTCTGCATGTCGGTCAGTGGTCATTTGAACATGCAAGTAAAATGATTGGACGTATCTCAGCCAACGGATGGCGCATTCCAGTCGGCATTGTTCCGGCACAGTATCAGCCATAAAAGCTGACAGCCCGCATTGGTGTAACGGGGGTTCGATTCCCTCGGCGGGCCTTCGAAAGGAGGAAAACGACTAAATGGAAAAATTCGATCTGGTGCCGTTGCTCGACTACATCGACCCGGCAATGCTTGACTACAACGGCTGGGTACAGGTCGGCATGGCACTCAAGCATGAGGGATACAGTGTTGACGACTGGGACACATGGTCTCAGCGTGATTCCACCAGGTATCATGACGGAGAATGCGAAAGAAAATGGAACGGTTTTGATGATGATGGTCAGATAGTGACGGGCGCAACCATCACTAAGATGGCCAAGGACGGGGGATGGACATCAGCGCACAGCAAAGAAAATCAGCAGACGATGGGGTGGGACGATGCCGTCGAAGCAGAAGAGCGGTACAATCCGACAATCGACAAGGATTACAAGCTGCTCGATACAAGCTACATGGACGGCGAGGAAATCAAGCCGCCGGAAGTATGGAATCCTGCCAAACAGATCACGGACTTTCTCAAGGCTGTTTTCGAGCCCGGCGATATCGTGGGGTTCGTGATCAATGCTTATGCTCACGAAAAAGACGGAAACATCAAGTACGTTCCCGGCGATCAGGGCATCTACACGTGGTCAGCCGGCGAAATCGAAGACGCACTTAGGCGAAACGGTGGAGACGTCGGAGCGGTCCTCGGTGATCCTGACCCTAAAGCAGGCGCATGGTGCCGTCTCAATCCGCTTGACGGAAACGGTGTCAAAAACGACAACGTGGCTGAATTTAAGTATGCGCTTGTCGAGTCCGATTCCATTCCAGTCAGCTTGCAACACGAAATCTACCGCAAGCTCGAGTTGCCGATAGCCGCACTGACATACACCGGCGGCAAATCGCTTCACGCCATTGTCAAGGTCGACGCTACGAGCTATCCGCAATACAAGGAAAGGGTCGACTATCTGTACTCGGTCCTTGACAAAAACGGAATGCGGATTGACAAGCAGAACAAGAATCCGTCGCGCTTGACCAGAATGCCGGGCTTTCAGCGCGGAGAAAAGAAACAGTTCCTGGTGGCTACCCACATCGGCAAAACCGACTGGGAAGAATGGCATGAATACATCGAGGACATGAACGACAATCTGCCTGAAATCGAGAATCTGGAAGGACTGTTTGACAAGCCGATTGAATTGGCACCGGAGCTGATCAGCGGAATTCTGAGGCAGGGACATAAGCTGCTGCTTGCCGGCCCGTCAAAAGCCGGCAAGAGTTTCGCCCTGATCAATCTCGTTTTGAGCATTGCAAACGGCAGAGCGTGGATGGGCTTTCCATGTCAGCAGGGGCGCGTTTTGTACGTCAACCTTGAACTGGACGGACGGTCGGCCAAACAACGTTTTGTAGACATCACAGACGCCCTGGGCTATGATCACAAAAACATTGTCAATGTTGACATCTGGAATCTGCGTGGCAAATCAACACCTATGGACAAACTGACGCCGAAGCTTATCAGACGCGCAAAGGACATGGGTTACATCGCAATCGTGATTGACCCGATTTACAAGGTGCTGACGGGCGACGAAAACAGTGCAAAGGACATGGCCGATTTCGTCAATCAATTTGACAAGGTCGCCACCGAACTGGACTGTGCAGTGATATATGCCCACCACCACTCAAAGGGCGCACAGGGTGGCAAATCGTCAATTGACCGTTCGTCAGGATCCGGTGTATTCGCACGTGACCCTGACGCAATTCTTGATCTGACTGAACTGCCGGTGGACGAAGCGCGTTATGACAAGCATGCAGCTGAAATGGCGTGCGTCGAAATGTACAAGACAATTGCCACCTATCGTCCGGATTATCTCAAGGAAATCACACCGGACGACATGACCAACAAAGACCGCATGGGTCACCACGTCATGGTGGCAATCCACCGTGCCGTTTCAGGCTACGAGCAGATTATGCAGGGCAATGCCAAACGGGTCCGTGATGCTGAAGAAAAGGCATATACACAGACTGCATGGCGACTGTCAGCGGTTCTGCGCGAATTTGCTAGCCCGAAGCCCCGTAATTTTTGGTTCGACTACCCAATTCACAGGGAAGACGACAGCCTGGCGGACATCAGTCTTGACGACAACTACAAAAAGAACGGGCGGTCCTGGAAGGAGGGAATAAAGAAAGCAAACGAAAAACGTTCGGAAGAAACGATGTCAGAATTTGAACAGGCATTCCGCAATCTGGATTTTGACGGAACAGGTGGACCAGTTCTTGTCGATGACCTGGTGAAGGCACTCGATATTTCCGACAGAGCGGTATACCGCCGGATAAAAAAATCGGAAAAATTTGTCGTAAGCCGCGGAGAAGTCTGGCTGAAGTCTCCAGAAAAGAACAATAATGATTCTAAAGATTAGAAAGAGTTTAATCTTAAATTAATGTTAAAAGATTTAGCTTTATAGCTACCCCTAGGCGACAGGCTATTAGCCTGTCATCGGCCTGTCACGGTGTCATGACGGGCTGAAAAATACCGCACTGACACGTCCATGACACACTACTCCCCACAGGGGAGTGTGTCATGGGACTGTCGGAAGGGGGGTGGAGTGTCGGAAAAAGAAAATGAGAATTGGAAAGTCTGAGAATTAAAAGTGTAGCATTATGGAAAGAAGGAAAAATGAGAATGGGAATAACATTTTTTGTGGCTTTGGAAGACGTGCCGACATGCACTCACCAACAGAAAAAAGTAAGAGTGAACAGAGGTATACCAATTTTCTACGAGCCTGAAAAACTGAAAAAGACAAGGGCGCTGCTGATGGAGAGACTGGACGAGCATAAGCCCGACGAACCGATGCACGGTCCGCTGCGTCTGGTGGTCACGTGGTGTTTCAAGAAGAAGGGCAAACACGTTGACGGCGAGTACAAGACGACAAAGCCTGACGTGGACAATATGCTTAAGCTTCTTCAGGACTGCATGACCAGACTGGGATTCTGGGATGACGACCGTTTCGTGGTCAGTCTGATCAGCGAGAAATACTGGGCGGACGTTCCGGGAATCTATATCGAGATAAAGGAGATGAATCAAGATGGACTGGGAAGCGTACTTTAAGGATCTGCAGAAATGGATGCAGGCAAGCAACGTCATGGTACGTCGATGCGGAGGTCTGAACGAGAATTATTTTGAGTGGTTAGTGCAAACACTGAACGTCATTTATGAGAGATATCCAAGCACACTAGCCAGACGTTTTCTGTTTGACGTTATGGACGCTCAGGAAGAGCAGCTGAATGAGGTGGTCAAATGAAATTTAGAAAAGTCAACGGTGGTTGCCTAGTATTAATCGCATTAAGTGTTTGGTTTGGTACTATCTGGCTCTTGTGCCGATGGCTAGTAGGAATGTGACGGTATGGCAGAAGAAAACAATTGAAAGGGGGGGACGGAAAATGAACGGGTTTAAAATTCTAAGCGACATTTCAGAGTGGATAGCAATAATTTGTGTACTGGCAGCAAACTTCTTTATGAGCTTTTCCTCTCACGCCACGGCCACAGTGTTTTTCAGCGTCGCCACCGTTGGCTTTTTGTTATCGACGTATTTGGAAAGGAAGGAGAAAAAATGACCACCCATAAATGGATTAGTTTTATTGTCATTTCGGTAATTTACGCAGTCGTGAAAGTTCTGATAGAGCTGATAAAAGAAAGGAGAAAAAAGTGAGACAGGATAAATATGATTACAATGAAGCAGCACGAAGATATGCTGAGAAGCTAGACCGAATTGACAGAGCTATAGAAGAAGAGCTGCGAAAAGAATTCCTGACAAAAGCAGGCAAGATATTGCTGATTGCATCGATTATTCTGTTTATGCTACCGCTGATTTTGATAAAGGAATCAGTCATGATGGAATTACGCTTTCAGCTGGTCAGTTGTTTCGGAATGATTGCGGCAATTGCCATGATTAAGGCGGGTCGTGACTGACGCATTCAAAAGGAGTGATATTACTTGGAAGATATTTTCAAGACAAATAAAGCATATCTTTTTCAGTATCGAAAGAAGATGGAAAAAATTCAGCGGTTGGAAGACAAGCTGGCACAGATTGACAGTGATCTTATCGTGCTCAAGTCTCCGGCCATTAGCAGTGAACCTAAATCATCAGTCAAAATAACGCTGACAGACAAGCTTATTCAAAGGGAAGAGTTGGAAGATAAAATCAACACGCTTCTCAAGTATGCACGTCAGGACAGGACAGACATTACACGATGCATTGACGCTCTCGACAATCAGAAGCAGGCGTTGGTTTTGGACCGATACTTCATTGGCCTGCAGTCTCTAGAAGAGATAGCGGACGATGTCAGCTATAGTTGCAGCTATGTCACCAAGCTTTACATTCAGGGCGTTCAGTCAATCAGTGTAGTTTGAGTGCAGTTGTAGTGTAGTTGAAGTGTAGTAAGAGTGTAGTTGGAGTGTATACAAAGTAACCGTGCATACATGCTATTATGATAACGTCGAAAAAGGCAAGAGATTAACACCCCCCTGGGGATACCATGCCAAGATGGTAAGCATCCCCCTGGAGTGCAAGTTAATCCCTTGCCTTTTTATATACCACCAGTGGAGGTGACAGCATGGTCAGAGCTGACAGACAAGGACAGCACAGGACTGCATTTGAAAAGAATAAGAGAAGAATATTACTGACACAAAACATCTGTGGGATTTGTGGCAAGCCTGTTGACAAGACACTAAAAGCTCCGGATCCATTGTCGCCTGTCATTGATCACATCGTACCGATTAGCAAGGGTGGTCATCCATCTAGTCTGGACAATCTGCAGCTGGCTCATTGGCAATGCAACCGTCAGAAATCGGACAAGCTATATGCTAGTGAATTTAAAAAGAAGCCTCAAGTAATCGGCAACAGGAATCTTCCGCAGTCACTGGACTGGTCCAGATACAGGGGGGTATAGACCCCCTACACGGTCCGTCCGTGCTTTCCCGCCGTCACTGTACATTTTTTCTCGTGCGACATGAAAGGAGTAGATAAAGTGAGTGAATTTAAGGGTATGGGGTACCTGAAACGCAAGCTGGCAACCGTCAGGCCACGGGTTCTGATGAGATACAGGCAGTATGCAGCTAAATATCATGATTCCCCCGTCGGACTGACTATCCCGCCTAGCGTGCGTGATCGGTATCGTGCGGTACTCGGGTGGAATGCGAAGGGTGTTGACGCTTTGGCAGACAGACTGGTATTTAGAGAATTTGCAAATGATGATTTTGGAGTAAATCAGATTTTTAAGCAGAACAATCCCGATGTGTTTTTTGACAGCGCAGTTCTATCGGCATTGATTGGCAGCTGCTGTTTTGTCTACGTCTCTGCTGATTCTGATTCTGCTGATCCTGTGCGTCTGCAGGTCATTGAAGCGTCTAATGCCACGGGTGTCATTGACCCGATTACGGGTCTGCTAACGGAAGGATATGCCGTACTTCAGCGAGATACTGATACAGAGGCACCGCTTCTGGAAGCGTATTTCACGCCTGCTGAAACATGGTATTACCCTAAAGGCGGTTCACCATATTCAATCGCCAATCCCGCTGGTATGCCGCTGCTTGTTCCAGTCATTCACAGGCCCGACGCTGTCAGACCGTTTGGTCGGTCAAGAATCACCAGATCAGGTATGTATTATCAGCGTTACGCCAAACGCACGCTTGAGCGAGCCGACGTCACGGCCGAATTTTATTCGTATCCGCAGAAATACATTCTTGGCATGGATCCTGATGCCGAACCGATGGATGCGTGGAGAGCAACGGTTTCATCTCTTTTGAGGATTGACAAGGATGATGATGGCGACCGTCCTACTGTCGGCCAGTTCACGACCGCAAGCATGGCTCCGTTTACCGAGCAGCTGAAAACTGCCGCCGCCGGATTTGCGGGCGAAATGGGGTTGACGTTAGATGATTTGGGCTTTGCGTCTGATAATCCTTCTTCAGTTGAGGCAATAAAGGCCAGTCACGAGAATCTGAGATTGGCTGGACGTAAGGCGCAGCGGTCACTGGGCAGTGGCCTGTTGAATTGCGCATATACGGCGGTGTGTCTTCAGGACCAGTTCCATTATGCACGCAGCCGTTTTGTTGATACTGAGGTTAAGTGGGAACCGTTATTCGAGGCCGACGCTAATACGCTGACGCTGATTGGCGATGGCGTAATCAAACTCAATCAGGCAATTCCGGGATTTGTGACGGGTGAGACCATTAGGGATTTGACTGGCATTCACGGTTCAGAAAACACCAAACCGCAGATTACTACACAGTCAGAGGTGGTAAGCGATGACTGATGATGTTTTGCCGGAGTTGCTGAAACTGGTCTGTGACGAATTTGAAAAGTCATATGCTGCTAACGGGATTGTCAAACAGGTGCAGAAGAAGCTTGAGGACAAGTCAGCTACATATGCTGACGCTTATGAGTACGCATATGAGGTCGGCTGCATGCTCTCTGACGCCCTGACAAAACATGTAACAAACGAATTATTGCCTAACGGTACAATGTACTACAATATTGCTCAACGGCTGTTACAGAAAACGCTGGGTACCAATTATAAACTGGTGTCTGAACTGGCGGCTGGTGTGCAGAAAGTTCTAAATAGAAAGGCGGGCTTGACCCTAGCCGCACTGAAGCCGGACATTGATCAGAATAAGGTTGATGGATTGATTGAGCGCCTGTCCAAAGGTGATTTTGAAAATGACAAGTTCGTCATGGGCAGTCCGATTGCTAACTTCACGCAGTCCGTTGTTGATGACACACTTGCTAAAAACGTTGAATTCCACGCCAGCGCAGGTCTGCATCCGAAAATCGTCAGAAGATATGCTGGCAACGGCTGCAAGTGGTGTGCAAATCTGGCGGGGACGTACGATTATCCAGTTAAACAGGAGATCTATCGCCGTCATGATAACTGCCGCTGCATTGTTGAATATTTTCCGGAGGACGGAAGAGGCGTGCAGAATGCACACACTAAGGGGTGGAGAAACGAATCGAAAGTCGAACGTGAAAGGATTCGTAAATCAAAAGGCGATAATGGCTTTAAAAGAAAAGACAGCATTCAGACTGCAGCCGAAGCGGAGGCAAGGGCATTGGGATATAATCCGATTCCTACGTCGAAGGCTGTTGAGCATTTAAGGAAAGAGGCAAGAATATGGCAAAAAGACTTGAAAGATGAAGAGATAAGGTCGATTAACAAATACACGTATAATGGCACAGATGATGATGGCAAGAAATTATTCTTCAAAATCAATGAATATTCGGAAGGCCGTTATTCCCCGAAAGATGAAAAAGAAGAAGAAATCATTTTGAGAAATGCAGGTTTTATAAATAAAGGCCTATCGAAATTTAAACTGAAAGATGATATAATAGTATACAGGAACGATTTCTATCCTAGAGACTTAGTCGGTGTTTCCCACAAATTTACGAGTACGTCGGTCGCACCTGGGGCAGTAATAGGAAAGGCACCCAATGTGGCAATTATTGTTCCCAGTGGAAGTAACGGCGGTTACGTTGAGTTGATAGCTGATGAAGCATATAGACAGCAGCGAGAGTTCCTTATAAACAATGGGGCTGATTTAGAGTTAGTGAAAAAAGAGGCTGGTTTATATATTTATAAATTGAGGTGATATTTTTATGTTGAGTAAGGAATTGGCTCGAAAATATTATCTGGAGCGAATCTATGCAGAATCACGCAAGCCGGATTATACTGAAGAAGAACTACGTCTTCAAAAAGAAAGAGCAAAAGAGTTGAAAGATTATGTTGAAAAACTGCGTAGAGAAAAACCTGAAAGATTAAAATCTAAGCATCCGTAAGGGTGCTTTTATTTTTCCATAACGTGTTTAAGAGGTGCAAACAAGGCTAAAGATGACTATGATGTGGTTGGCTTAATTGAAATGATATTTGGCGGTTAATTAAGTTAACCGCTATTTTTATACTCTTTTTTGCCCTGTCATATGGCGTAAAACTGGGCAATACGATTGAAAGGAAGAAGGCCATGGCTGAAAAACGACTAGGCAATCAGAATCCTACTCAATCGGTAATTCTACCATACACTGAATCCTTGTCGGATGAAGCAATCGCAATATACGAAAAAACCGGGCTGAAGAGCTACCCGTGGCAGAAAAATCTTGTCAAGTCAATCATGGCTGTTGATGATGATGGCTTATGGGTGCATCAGAAGTTCGGTTTTTCCATACCCCGCCGTAATGGTAAAACGGAAATCATCTATATCCTTGAACTGTGGGGACTTAAGCACGGGCTTAACATGCTGCATACGGCGCACAGGATCAGTACTTCTCATTCATCTTTTGAAAAGGTTAAGAAGTATCTTGAAAAGATGGGAATGAAGGACGGCGAAGATTTCAATTCAATCAGAGCCAAAGGCCAGGAACGTATTGAACTGTATGAGACGGGCGGAATTATCCAGTTTCGTACGAGGACATCCAACGGCGGACTGGGCGAAGGATTTGATTTTCTCGTTATCGACGAGGCGCAGGAGTATACGGCCGAACAGGAATCGGCACTCAAGTACACGGTGACCGACAGCAACAATCCTATGACAGTCATGTGCGGGACACCGCCAACTCCTGTTTCTTCCGGGACTGTTTTTGTTAAATATCGCAAGTCATGTCTGTTCGGCCAGGCAAAATATTCCGGCTGGGCGGAGTGGTCGGTATCTGAGGAAAAGGAAATCGATGATGTGGATGCATGGTACAACTCCAACCCGTCGCTGGGGTTCCATCTGACGGAACGCAAGATTGAAGCTGAGCTGGGCGAGGACAAGCTCGATCACAATGTGCAACGCCTAGGCTACTGGCCTTCATATAATCAGAAATCTGCAATTTCCGCCGCTGACTGGGACGGCTTGAAAGTGGACGGTCTGCCTGACCTCAAGGGCAGACTGTTTGCAGCCGTTAAGTACGGTCAGGATGGGTCCAATGCCGCAATGAGCATAGCTGTGCGGACAACCGACGGACGAATTTTTGTCGAAGCCATTGACTGCCAGTCTGTACGCAATGGCAACAGATGGATCGTAAACTTCCTCCGCAACGCTGATGTGGAGCAAATCGTCATCGATGGTGCAAGCCGTCAGAAAATCTTGGACGAAGAATTGCGCGAGTACCATATCAAAAATGTTGTTTTGCCAACTGTCAAGGAAGTAATAGTGGCCAACTCCATGTGGGAACAGGCTATTTACGAGAAAACCTTATGTCACGCAGGGCAGCCGACGCTTAGCAGAATTGCAACGAACTGTGATAAGCGCAGCATTGGCTCAAGCGGCGGTTTTGGGTACCGATCGCAGTTTGATGACATGGATATCAGTGTTATGGATAGCGCTCTGCTTGCGCACTGGGCTTGTGCAACCCTCAAGCCCCGTAAAAAGCAGAAAGTAAGCTACTAGTTTGCTTATATTACCGAACGCACGGGAAATGCGGAGAAAGGAGACAGTGATATGTCTGAATTTAAAACAATCGAAACGCAGGAAGAACTTGATCGTATCGTAAAAGAGCGTTTGGCGCGTCAGAAGGAGAAGTACGCCGATTACGACAAGCTCAGGGAACGCGTTGAGGAACTTGAAACTGAAAATGCTGAGCTGCATTCGACGGTCGAATCATCCAAATCGGCAAAAGGCGAGTTTGACAAGCAAATCGCAGACCTGCAGGCCAAGATTTCTGGTTATGAAACGGAGAAAATGAAAACCCGCGTGGCTTTGCAGAGTGGTTTGCCACTTGAGTTTGCCAATCGGCTACGAGGTGATGATGAAGACAGCCTGAAGCGCGATGCAGAAACACTGGCCGGATACATGCAGCCTAAGTCGGCTGCTCCGTTGAAATCGACAGAACCGGCAGTTGATGATAAAGGCTGGGCACAGATGACGCGCCAGCTCACAGAACATTAATTTAAAAGGAGATTGATATTATGGTTGACACATTAAAAGGCGGTACAACTTTTTCGCCGGAACTCGTCACAGAACTCATGAACAAGGTCAAGGGCTACTCAACTCTTGCAAAACTCAGCGCACAAACACCGATTCCATTCAACGGGTCGCAGCAGTTTGTTTTTAACTTGGAAGGCAACGCGCAGATCGTTGGCGAAGGCGAAACGAAGAAGCCGGGCAAGGCAACTCTTGAATCTAAAGTTATTCGCCCAACAAAGTTTGTTTATCAGGCTCGTATCTCAGACGAATTCAAGTACTGTTCGGAAGAAAAACAGATTGATTACCTTCAGGCATTTAGCGATGGCTTTGCCAAAAAGATTGCGGTTGCTTTTGACTTAGCGGCAATCCATGGCCTTGAACCTAAATCACTCACTGACGCGTCTTTTAAGGTGACAAATTCTCTTGACGGTTTGGTGACGGGCGTTGATTTTGACGCTAAAAAACAGCTTGATGACCAGATTGATGCAATTGTTCAAACAATTGTTGCCAACGATTACGATGTTACGGGTCTCGCGCTTTCTCCAGCCGCAGGTCAAGCTTTGGCACAGATCAAGGTCAACGGCGTAGCGCAATATCCGGAATTCCGCTTTGGTCAAAATCCTAACGCATTTTATGGTATGACGTCTGACGTCAACAAGACGCTTGCGACAAAAGGCGCTACGTCTGAAAACGATTATGTCATTGCAGGCGATTTTCAGAATGCGTTCAAGTGGGGCTACGCTGAAAACATTCCTTTGGAAATCATCGAGTATGGCGACCCTGATCAGACAGGCCGTGATTTGAAAGCAAACAACGAAATCCTTCTTCGTGCAGAATCGTTTATCGGCTGGGGCGTGCTTGACGCTAACGCGTTTGCGCGTATCAAAGCACCAGCAGCTTAGTCACTATAGATTAGTTTAGGGGGTGGTAGGGTGGCAAACTTCGCAACCATCGAAGATGTTGAAAATTTATGGCGTGTATTAAAGCCGACTGAACGCGAACGGGCGCAGAATCTGTTGGAAACAGTGTCCGATTCTTTGCGCGTCGAGGCGAACAAAGTCGGCAAGGATTTAGACGCAATGGTCGCCGAAAGCGTATCATATGCCAACGTTGCTAAATCGGTAACGGTCGATGTGGTCGCTAGAACGCTGATGACTGCAACCGACCAGGAACCTATGACGCAGGTAACTGAAAGTGCGCTTGGATACTCGTATAGCGGGTCATTCCTAGTGCCAGGGGGTGGCCTGTTTATCAAGGACAGTGAGCTTAAGCGCCTGGGATTGAAACGTCAGAGATACGGGGTGATTGACCCGTATGCTTAAAGGAATTACAGTTATTCTCGTTGACGAGACAGAGGAATCAGAAGACCCGTTCGGACAGCCAGTTACGGTCAAGGAAGAGATTGCGGTTGACAACGTTCTGGTAGCGCCAGCGTCAACGGATGATGTTACTGCCGAGCTGAGTTTGACCGGCAAGAAGATCGTGTATGAGTTGGCAATTCCCAAGGGTGATATCCATGACTGGGCTAATAAGACAGTTAAATTTTTTGGCAAAAAGTGGAAAACGGTCGGGATCCCGCAAGAAGGCATTGAGGACCTGATACCGCTTGACTGGAATAAGAAAGTGATGGTGGAACGATATGAGTAAGAACCGTTTTGTACTAAAACGTTCAGGTGTTGCACAGCTGCTTAAATCTAACGAAATGCAGTCGGCACTCAAGGCTAAGGCTACAATTATTCGTGAAAAGTGCGGCGATGGATACGAACAGGATATATATGTCGGCAAGCATCGTGCAAACACTATGGTATATGCCGATTCCATCAAGGCAAAACGCAGTAATGCGAAGCATAATACGATCTTGAAGGCGGTGAATGCGGCACGTGATTGAACTCATTTTGAAGCAGTATCTTGACAGTGTGCTTGATGTTCCCGTGCTTTTGGAGCATAAAACAGGTGTTACTGTACCGTATGTCCTGCTTGATAAAACGGGCGGCAGTGAGGCAAATCACTTGAAGAAGGCAACGGTTGCCATTCAATCGTACGGAACATCACTGTATAATGCGGCGAAACTCAATGAGGATGTCATCCGAGCAATGGACGGGCTGACAACGGTTGAGAACGTCGGTGGTGCGCATCTTAACGGCAGCTACAATTTTACTGATACTGAAACTAAGAATTACCGCTATCAGGCGGTATATGATATTAACTATTTGTAAGGAGGTCATATAATGGCAACAACAGTTAAATATGTCACAAATGCAAAGCCCAAAGTCGGCGGCGCCATTTACAGCGCTCCGACCGGGACGGCATTGCCGACTGACGCAACCAGTGCGCTTAATGCGGCGTTTAAGTGCCTTGGATACGTGTCAGATGACGGCATTCAGAATTCGGATGAACGCAAGACAGATGATATCAAGGCGTGGGGCGGTGACATCATCAACTCCGTCCAGAAGGAAAAGACGGATACGTTCAAATACACTTTGGCTGAAGTGCTGAATGTTGACGTCTTGAAGGAAGTATATGGTGATGCCAATGTCACAGGAACGCTTGACACAGGGGTAGTCGTTAAATCGAATTCAACTGAGCTTAAAGAGCACGTGATTGTCATTGAGCTGGTGTTGAGGGACAATGTGCTGAAGCGAATTGTGATTCCGCAAGGGAAAGTCACTGGAATTGGCGAAATCAAGTATGCTGACGGCGATGATGTCGGCTATGAGACAACAGTAACATGCTTCCCTGACGCAGAATCCAACACGCACTACGAATACATCGTCAAGCCAAAGGCGGAAGGTGATCATAATGCTTAAAGGAAAGACAAAGACAGGATTTGAGTACGAGTTTGATGAAAATCTTTTCAAGGACTATGAGCTGGTCGAGTTGCTGGCAGAGGTGGATGATAATCCGCTTGTTCTGCCGCAGATCTTCAAAAAGCTTATCGGTGACCGCGTAAAGAATTTGAAAGATCATGTCAGAGACGAGAATGGAGTGGTTGACATCGAGAAAATGGTGGCCGAGTTCGAAGACATCATTTCCACACAGGCCACCTTAAAAAAATAGTATTCCTTGCCGCTGCCATTAACACAGATGAGGATGCGCTGATATGCGACCTGGCTGAAACGTATGGCATTTACAATTACAGACAGCTACCTGCAGACCGGGTAGCTGTTTTTTGCTATGGCTTAAGGGACGATTCGCGCATAAAAATGGCAATGGCTGACATGCGATATACGCTTGATACGCTTTTGTCTGCGGGCATTCTAGACAGGTTAAGCATTCTCATCTGGCAAAAAACAGAGGATGCGCAAACCGGCAAGAACAGACCAGCAAGCGTAGTAGATTTGCTGACAGGCAACGCACAAGAGCCTGAGACTGAAAATATATCATTCGCAAGCGGCAAGGAGTTTGAAGAAACACGCAACAAAATTTTGAAAGGGGTGGAAGCTGATGGCGATTGAGCTCGGCAAAGCTTATGTGCAAATCGTGCCTTCCGCCAAAGGAATTTCAGGCGGAATCACAAATCAAGTTGTTCCCGCAGCCGATGCAGCCGGCCGTACCGGCGGACTGACCCTTGGCAAAAAGTTAGCCGCAGTCGCTTCTGCCGCAATCGCGGCTGCCGGTATCGGTAAGGCGATCGCAGCTTCGATTGAAGAAGGCGGCAAGCTGCAGCAGTCAATCGGTGGTGTAGAGACGCTTTTCAAAAGCTCGGCAGGTATGGTTAAGCGGTATGCGCAGGAAGCGTACCGGACAACCGGCGTGTCGGCTAACTCATACATGGAAAACGTAACCAGTTTTGCGGCGTCCCTTGTGTCGTCGTGCGGTGGTAACACGAAAAAGGCCGCAAAACTGGCCAATACCGCAATGACTGACATGGGCGATAACGCTAATAAAATGGGCACCGATATGGAACTAGTTCAGGAAACGTATCAATCTCTTGCCCGTGGCAACTATGAAATGTTGGACAACTTGAAACTCGGCTACGGTGGTACTAAATCCGAAATGGAACGACTGATGAAGGACGCTGAAAAGCTGACGGGGGAACACTACACTGTCGGCGATTTTGGCGATACTGTCAAGGCAATCCATGCGGTTCAGGAACATCTTAAGATTACGGGTACAACGGCCAAGGAAGCATCAACTACGCTTCAGGGGTCGTTCAACTCGATGAAGGCTTCGTTTCAGGATGTTCTTGGCAATCTATCTGACGGCGAGTTAGACATAACTCCGTCGCTGAACGCGCTGGCGAAGACTACATCAACATTCTTCTTTGGCAATTTTGTACCAATGCTAGGCCGCTTGATTTCGACGTTGCCGAGTGCTCTTTCGACATTTATACAGGCTGCCATTCCGGAACTGAAAAAGGGACTTCAAGGGATGTTCTCGAATCTTGGCATTGAAATAGATTTCGGCAGCGTTTCGGGCAGCATTAGCAAAGTTCAGCAAGCATTGACGCCCGTAATAAACACGATTAAGACGTGTATAAACAATCTTGATTTCAGCGGCTTGAAATCACTGGCTTCTGCTGTACTTCCGGCAGTTCAGGCAGGGTTTGAAACATTTGCGAGCGTCGCATTGCCGGCAGTCAGCCCGCTGATCAAAGCAGTAACCAGCTTATGGAACGCATGCCAGCCGCTGCTTAAAACAATCGCTGGAGCGCTGACCCCGGCTTTTAAAGTTCTGGGTGCATTTCTTGGCGGTGTTTTCAAGGGCGTTCTTAGCACAATCACGTTTGCGGTTAATGCCGTTAAAGTTGCCATTCAAGTGTTGACGCCGATTGTCAATGTCGTTGTTGCAGCTTTTAAGGCATTTTCACCGGTTTTGACAGCTCTTGCTTCGTTTATTGGTCAGTTAGTCGGTCAGTTCGGTGGTCTGGGCGGTGCGGCTAAAACGATGAAGAACGTTGTCAGCACTGCGTGGAACGGAATCAAGGATGGTGTAAAGCTCGCTGGTGAAGGCGTCAAGGGTGTAGTCAACGGTTTGAAAATCGCATGGAACAGTTTGAAGTCTGCCGGCAATGCCTTGCGGAGTGCAGTATCAGGAGCATGGCATGGATTAGGCAGCGTTGTTTCCAGAGTATCCGGCGGTGTACGCGGAGCCGTCAGTGGCGCTAAGGCAGCATTTAGCGCATTCGGCCGTGGCGTCTCCAACGTATCTGGCGGCGTCAAGGGTGTTTTGGGCGGTGTTAGGTCTGCATTTAACGGATTGCGGAACATCAATTTATGGCATGCCGGTGCAGCTATCATGAACGGTCTTCTGAGCGGTCTCAAATCCGCTTGGGGAGGTGTCAAGCACTTTGTAAGAGGTATTGCCAAGTGGATTAAGAAACATAAGGGCCCTATCAGCTATGATAAAAAACTGCTGATTCCGGCCGGCAATGCAATCATGGCCGGGCTTAACGGGGGACTGGTAAACGGATTTGAAAACGTTAAGTCAACCGTGCTGGGCATGAGTGGTACGATTGCTGATACGCTGACTGCTAATCCGGTTGCTACATTAGCCACCTCCGGGAACGTTGAAACAGGTACTGCCCCGGGTGGTACTACGCCGGTTGTGATAAACCTGACGCTTGGCAGCAGTGATTTCCAGGCATTCGTTGATGACATTTCCAAAGCACAGGGTACTAAGACGCAGTTCCAACGTGCGTATAAATTCTGAAAGGAGTGGTGAGTGTGAGATCACAGGTAGCATTTAGCTATGGTGGGCAATGCATTGATACCGCAATAGCCGGCTTTGCCACGCTTGCCGTTTCAGGTCGTGGTAATTTTACAACTGCGGTCAATTCGACTGATTTAGCCAGTGATGGTGCTAAATACCTAAGTTCGCGCATTGAATCGAAGAAGCTGACGGTAAATTTTTTCCTGCAGGCTTCAAGCCTGTCGGATCTGTCTGACAAAACAGGGAAACTTAAAAAGCTTCTGTCCGTCAGGAATACGGAAGTTTCCTTTGCCGATGACGGCTATAGATATACCGGTACTGTAACGTCACTCACGTTTGACGATACCACTCTCCACCCAACAGGGACCATCGAAATTACGCTGAGCGATCCATACTGTTATTCTGCGGAGAAGACTATAACGGGGACAGGGACGTCTGTAAGTTTGTCCGAGTATGATGACACTGGGTTTGCAAATTTGCCAGCAGCGATTGAATTCATACCAGCGGAGGGAATTTCCGCATTCCAAATCACTAGCAATCAAGGCAAACAGTTTACGTTAAATCAGTCAGTTTCAGCCGGCAAAAAGATAGTGATCGACTTTAAGACACTTACATGTACGGTCAACGGCGCTACGGTATTGTCAAGCGTTTCTCTCAATAGCAACTTTGCTGATTTTAGGATTGACCACGACACTAAGCTGACATTTAACGCAAACGGCAATTATGTAATTAGATTCGAGGTGAAAAAATTGTGATTTTGTATCAGCTGAACAAAAAACAGGATGTGATTGGAATTGTTTCGTCCGATGTCATCAGTGCAACGCTTGAGGAACAAATCAATACGGCCGGCAGTCTGAAGTTTGTCGTCGCTAAGAAACTGAGTGCAGGGTGTCAGTATGTACTTATACAGCGCCCCGGTGCCGCTACGTACATGTGCTTCAAGATTCTGACGGAAACGCAGGAGGACAACCAAGTTAGCTATACTGCAGTTGAATCTGCATACGATGAACTTGGATCGTACTCATACATCAAGGACATGCGACCACAGAATCGTACTGCCAAGGAAATGCTGCAGCAAATCTTGTCGGCAACACGGTTTTCTGTCGGATATGTTGCTGATACCGGTACACAGAGTACGAATTTCTACTACACTACCGCCCTGGCCAGCTTGCAGAGTGTGGTCAATCTGTTTGATCTTGAAATCACTTTTGACGTTGTCTTTGACCCGATTGACAATCAGGTCAAAAGGCGATTGGTTAACCTGTACACTCAAATGGGATCCAGAACCGGACGGCGGTACGAGTACGGCGATAAGCTGCTCAGCGTAACATGCGAACAGTCCAGTGACACTTTGGTAACTGCACTGGTAGGACGTGGGTCCAGTGTGCAGGTCAGCGAAGGTACTGATGGAAGTCCTGATGGATATAGTCGTAAGATCACGTTTGCTGATGTTGTTTGGAAAAAATCAGCGGGCAATCCGCTTGACAAACCGGCAGGGCAAGAATATCTTGAGGACCCGTCCGCAACGGCCGTATATGGTTTTTCTGACGGTAAACCGCGAATCGGCTTTGTCGAATTTGACAAAATCAATGATAAAAATTTATTGATAAAGGCAACGTATGACAAGCTGCAAGAACTCAAACGGCCTAAAGTGTCGTTTAAAGCGTCAGTTACTGATGTTGGCAATCTGTCACTGGGGGATACAGTGGCGATTATCCGCCATGATTTAAAAATTGAGTATTCCACGCGCGTTTACAAGGTTACGCATGACCTGCTCAACCGCCAGAACAACACAGTTGAACTGGGGGATGATTTTCAAGCCGCCAGCATAACATCAACGATCAGCGCAGTTCAAGATACGGTGCAGAGCGCCAAAGATTACTCGCAATCAGCGTTGCAGTCAGCTAACGGCAAGAATACCAATCATTTCGGTACATCGCAGCCACAGTTTGCTGTTGAGGGGGACTTGTGGTACAAGGATCTCGGCAACGGCGAGACTGAAATGTACCAATATCAGAATGGTAACTGGGAACTGATTACGTCGACGGCAGAGCTGCATAACACGCAGAAGGAAGTTAACCAGGCCATCAAAGATTTCAACGCACAATTTAAAGAAATCGATGACAAGTACGTTCCTAACGAAACTTACCAGACTGAGAAGCAGGCTTTTTCCACAGCTGTGACTAAAGCCTCGGAAACAGCTCAAGCGGCAAAGGCAACTGCGGATACTGCTTCGGCAAATGCAAAGGAAGCAAATAACAGCGCAAGTGAAGCGCGCGCTAAAGTTGACGGTGTTACTAAAGCCGTAACAGAAAATGGCAAAGAAATCGGGGAAATCAAGTCAGATGTCAGCGGCGTAAAAGCTACCTATGCTACCCTTGATGGCAAGGTTACGTCAGTGTCGGCTAGAGCCGGTGCAGTTGAAGCAGCACTGAGCGACGGCAAAGGCGGGTTGATCAGTGTTAAAGCTGAAAATAACCGAATTGAATCCCTCGTTGATTCTAAAGTCGATGACAGTGAGTACAACACGTTCAAGCAACAGACATCGACCACGCTAAGTCAAAAAGCCAACAAAACCGATTTGAACGGATATGTAACAGGGACACAGTTTAAACAGACGGCAGATAAAGTTGACACGCTCGCGAGTGATGTCAAGTCTGTAAAGACCAGGGCCGAAAACATTGAAAGTACGATGAAATCGACAAGTTTCGCCAACAGCGTGGTTAAGGCAAGCGGAATTGATACGAAAGTAGCCGGTTATGATACTACAATCAGGAAGCTGATTGGCAAAGATGGTACAACTGGCGATTTGAACACGTTGGTATCTGCCTACAGCAATGAAACCAGTCAAACAAAAAAGCAAACAACCAATTTGATCAGTGCGCTTGACTACAACACATCGACTGGATCTTTTGGCAGCGGATTTGCCAAAAAAGTGGCTGATGCATACGGTACGACAGAAGCGTACAAGGCGCTTAATGGCAAAATCGACGGGTTACAGATTGGCGGAGCGAATTTGCTAGACAATAGCTCAATGGAAAGCGCGGCGATAGGGCACAACTCGTATGACGCTATGAGTTTCCAAAACGGCTGGACAGTCTTCACGCAGAAAACAGCAAAACAAAACCGCAACAACTGGTACATCGATATGCCCAAGGGCCAACCGGAAGCGGGAATCTATACAGTTAGTATCGATGTTAAGTTGCTCAACTGCTCTTCTAGATTGCCCACGGCTGAGCTGCTAATTCGTAGAAAAAGCGATTGGTTCTCTTACGGGACGAGTGGAGAGTGCACGCTTAAAGTAGGACAGGCTGTCCGCTTGTCTGCCATCGCCACATCTCCGGTACAGCCGACCAATGACTCGGCGGCTACCGTTCTGCAGCTATGCACTACAAGCTCTTTTGTTGGTCAAATCGCTATCCGCCACGTAAAACTCGAAAAAGGCACTAAAGCTACTGACTGGTGTATGTCGGATGGGGACATTAACAAGCGCATACAGGACCAGGCCGATGCACTGACTGCATATCAGGCAGAAGTAAAGCGTACTTATGCTTTATCATCATCTGTGTATACCAAAACGGAAACGCAGACTAGAGAGAATGTGCTTAAGAACTCGACAATCGATAGCTTGAAGGCTACTGACGACTGGAAAAAATTAATTAAGATTAATCAGAACTCAAACTGGTTACAGGATGCAACGGGTTTTCAGCAACAGGTCTGGAAGTACAATCTTGATTCGAGTAGTGAGCTTATCGGAAAGAAGAGTTTTGAGGATTCAGCAGTTGGGGATTGGCGCTGTGCTGATTTAAGAACGCCGGCAACCCTCCAAAAAGGCGGGCCAGTTAACGGATTCTATAACTGGGTGTACTCCTCGACCGGTGGTGATTTATACTATGGGGCTTCGTGGATACCTGTCAAACCGGGCACTAAATTTTATGTTGAGGCACTGTGCCCCAATATGAAGAGTGTATATAACGGGCTGAACATTATAGTTTCCGCGTATTTGCGTTATGAACAAGGTGGAAAAGTGCACTGGGCGATGGGACCAAGTGCCACTATAACTCCAGGCCACTGGGGATGGGTAAAAGGTATCGTAACGGTGCCGGATAATATCACGCGAGTTCTGCCATGCATAGCAACTAAAGATACGAATGGCAAAGGCGGTGCAAGTTATGTAGCGTATGCTAGTTTTAAAAAGCTTGATGATTACACTCAGTCAAACATGACGTCGATCAAGCAATCATCAGACGGTATCGGTTTAAAAGTTGCCCAATTAGTTGGAAGTTCTGACATATCGAAAATCGATATGACTAGTGCGGCAGTCAAAATTGATTCAAAGCATATCCTGCTGAATGGCGATGTTGCGATTGACGGGACGACTTTCGCGAAAAAAATCAAAGCATCTGGGATCACTGCAGACATGATGTTGGCTGGCACTATCGATGCGGCTAAAATCAATGTCATCAACATTGATGCGTCGAAAATAAGCACCGGCGTGCTGACGGCTAAAATCGCTAAATTGTATGGAACTGATAACTCGTGGATGTCAATAGACGGTTCAGGGATACATGCTGAGGGCGGTACAGCCGCTAACAAGGATCAGTGGACGTTCGAAGTTGGTAAAGGCGGATACTATCTAAAGCGCCAAGAAAAAAAATCTGGCGATTACCGATGGACAGGTGGAATGGTGTATGGAGAAAACGTGGCGAACACTAACGCTAACGGTTTATCCCTGGTGGTTAATCCAAGCGGTGCTGGTGGGAATGGGGACGAAATAACTATAGGTGCAGTTACTAAAGGAAAATTTGCTGAAGACTCTTTTGAGTGGACAAATGCTATGAGATGGTCTGCGACAGGTTATGGAGGTATCGGCACGGGCTTCCACTGGTACGATACGTGCACATTGGAAAATGACAAAGCACGCACAATTTATACGGGAGGCAAAGACCCAATATACATCAGAAACATACGCTGGGGGAACAGCGGCAACTATTATCCGTCTATACAGGTTGGTTACAACGAAAACACTAAATCATCATCAGGAATCGCGTTTCGTTGGGACGATATAAAACCATTTGGTGTTATGGATATGCAAAACGTTGAATTTAACGTCGGAGCGAGTGACAAATTCCGTTTCACTTGGTGTCAATGGTCAGACTGGTACGCGAAATGGAAGATACCTGCATTATCGAATCGTGCTGGATCAACTAGCGGCATCGCACTTGCGTCAGGCGGTGTCAGAATTTTTGCAGGTTCAAAAACATGGACTCTATAGGAGGTACGAACATGGCAATCAAAAAAACAGTTATTTTAACGGACACGATTGAAAACTCAAAAGGTCAGCGAATCGCTGAAATGCAAACTCATTTAACAGGAGACGGCAGTACCCCGGTCGTTATGACTATGGGGACATCTGAACCGATTGGATATACCGATGAGGGCAAGGTTATATTACCTGACGATGACGATGCAATCATCAAAAAACGTCAACAGGAATTTATGGCAGCTGCCATCGGGGAACAAAAAACATTGTGTAAAGAGAATGGCATCGATCCGTCATTAGTTAACATCATTGGCGCAGAAAATAAGGAGGATAAGTAATGGATACTGAAAAATTACAAAAAATCATCAGCAACCTTGCGGCCGAGATAGGCAATTTGAATATCCGGCTAGCCAGTGCTAATGCAGAAAATGAAAAATTGCAACAAATGGTAGCAGAAGCAAATCAAAAGAAAGAAGAGGAGTAGCAATGGCACTTACAAAGCAGAAAACAGTCAACCTTTCTGGAGAATCAAGAATAGGAGATGAATTGGTGGCACGTTTTTCGGCGCAAGTATCATCTAATGATGCGTTGAGTCAAGATATCGTTACAACAATTGCCAACGTTGATCTTTATCGTAAGAATTCCAAAGCTGTAAGAGATGATGCAAATTCGTTCAGAGAATTTGTTTACTCTGTGCAAGACCAGGTTTACTCAGAAACTGAAACAGAATAATAACTATAGCGGTGGGTGGGTAGGATAAAAAGGAGTGATTAAATGCTGCATATAGAATACATCAAACATTTGTCAGCACTGATTGATAACCCTGTTTTCTTCGCGTTTTTTTTGGCAGTACTAATCGACGTCATGACGGGGTTCGTAAAATCTCTGATTAATAAAAACACTACGAGTTCTAAAGGGTTATCAGGGCTTATCAAACACTCGACTCTGCTGTTGATTGCCAGCGTGCTATATCCGTTCTGCGATATCTACGGAGCAAGCGGTATGGCAGACACGCTTTTGATTTTCTACATCTTATTTTATGCGATTTCCATCACGGAAAATTTAGGCCAAATGGGAATTCCGATTCCGTCTTGGCTTAAAAAATACATTTATAAGTTATCCGACGATTATCGAGGTGACGATGATGAAAAATAAAATCATGTTGGGCTTTGCCGTATGCGCAGGGCTTTTTTTATGCGGTCAGAACGCGCAGGCAAATCGATTAGGACAGGACGTATCCAGCTATCAATTGAGTGATTTTGAGTACATGCTACAACGCAAACAGCTAGGGTCTGAATTTACCATTGTCAAGCTAGGCGGTTCCGGCGGCTTTGAAGGAGAACATTATCAAAATCCAAAAGCTTCAGCACAACTAGCCAATGCGTCAAAAAGCGGTCAGGACGTTGCAGGCTATTTTTGGGGACAGTTTGGATCAGATAGATTGCTCGCGCAAAAGATGGCCAGGTATGCAGTAGCGGATGCGCACAGGACAGGGTTAAAACAGGGAGCTGCTATTGCGCTGGATTACGAGCAGGGAGCATCGATGTCAAGAACAGCCAATACAGATGCAATTATTGAGTTTATGTCAGCCATTAAAGACGCGGGGTATAAACCGCTACTATATAGCGGTGCCTATTATATGAAAAAATATGTAGATATTGAGCGTATTGGTAAGCAGTTTGGAACGTGCCTGTGGGTTGCTAGCTATAAGACAACCGGGTTACAGTTAGCTCCGGATTTTGCTTATTTCCCGTCAATGAACTATGTAGCGATGTGGCAATTTGCGGATAACTGGCATGGTACTGATGGAAACGTGGAACTTGTTTCTGTTATTAAAGGAGATGTTAAAAACAACGTGGCGGTTAAGCCAACTGTTACTGTTTCTGGAAGCTACTATACTATTCGGCCTGGCGATTCGTGGTGGTCAATCGCAAATCGTTTTGGTATGGACATGTATCAGTTGGCACAGCTTAATGGCATGTCGATCAATACCGTTATCCATCCGGGGCAAAAAATTAGAGTTAAGGGCACAATCAAAAACGGTGCAAAACCAATTAAAAATAACAATACTAGCTTTTATGTTGTTAAGCCTGGTGATTCGTGGTGGAGCATCGCGGCTAAGCATGGACTGTCTATGTATACGCTGGCGGCACGCAACGGCAAGACGATTTGCACTGTTATCCACCCGGGCGACCGTCTGACCATCAGCAGACAGACTGACACACGTGCCTACACTGTAAGACGTGGTGACACACTGAGCGGTATCGCCGGCAGACTGGGCGTGTCGGTAAGTGCACTGGCTAGTCGTAACCACATCAGCAACATTAACTGGATCTATATCGGTCAGCGTTTGGTATACTGACAATTTCTTTGGTATAATATAGATACAATCGCATATAGCTTCGTAATCCCCCGTGCCGAACGGGGGATATTTTTTTGCAATAAAAAAGTAGGGATTTTTGAAGAAAAAGGTTGAATTTGTATAGGTTAGGAGGTATAATAAATAATGTAGGAAGGAGGAAAGATATGGCGAAGGCAATTACAATAGCCCTAGTAATCAGCTACTTGCTCGACCGACAAGTTAAACGACGCATCGAAAGAGCAAAAGCGAGAAAACTAGAGCTAGAAAATCAAAGAATTGAACAAGAACTCAACAAGTAATTGTTCAACCAAACCGAGGGAGCCGATTCCCTTAGTTTGGTGCACCTCCATCATAACATATATTATGGATAAAAGCTGGGTTTTTATAGTTGTGATTTCAGTAATAGCGATAGGTATTTCTTTTTTTAAAGACTATCAGGTTAGGAAAAGATATAATGATGCTAAAAGAGAGAACCGGCGTCTTGATGAGGAGTTGAAAAAGCGATGACATCAGAAGCACAAAAACGTGCGAACGAAAAATGGAAGGCTGCTAACAAGGAGAAGCAGAAGATATATCGATATCGTTCGCAAGCAAAGAAGTTCATCAACGAATTTGCCAGTCAGGATGACCTGTTGGAACTGCGTAAGATGATTGATGACAAATTGAATAAAATGGAAGAATGACAAAAATACCCTTGGCCGTAAAGACTGAGGGTATTTGTGCGTATATTCAAAATGTTGCATAAAAATTCTTTTTGAGAATCGGTCAAAAGCGCTGTTGTTGCAATTGAAACGGTTGTTGCAATGATGTTGCAATCGGTCGTCAAAAACGGCGGTATTATAGCAATGATGACCCCGATCACCGGTATTATAAGTAATTTTTAAATGTGTTAAAAGTCCGTTTGACGGGCTTTTTTCTTTGTAGTTGTAACTAAAAAGAGCTAAAAATCTTGAAGTTGTTGTCCGTAAGCGGTCATTAAATAAGCATTCTTCATAAACCTCCGATATCTTGGTATGCTTTAGACATCAAGTATATCGGAGGTTTAAATATGAAATTGGATGACGTTGTGGAAGTCAACCTTGTTGACCGAAGTCTTAAAGGAACATATCTATCGGTCAGTGAAATGGCTGCGAAAATTATTACGGAAGATGTTGAAATCCGAATTTACAACGGAGCTTCGAGAGAGATTCTCAAAAATTTGAATAACTATCTTTAAACTACGCCTTTGGTCAAGAAAAGAATATTCTGAACATCTTTGAAAAAGGATATTTTGAATTGTCCAACAACAGTGCAGAGCGCGCTGTCAAAGAGAGCGTGATGGGGAGAAAAAACTGGCTGTTTTCATCAACTTTTGAAGGCGCAAGGGCTAATGCCGTTGGTATACACGGCCAAACTTAATCAGTTGGATTCTGAAAAATACTTGAGAAAAGTATTAACGGAGATTGCCAACATTGAGGTATTTGATCCTGAAAGGTTACGCCATCTTCTCCCATGGAACATCGATCTTACCTCGTAAATAAGAAAATAAAAACGATGCATACGCAATAACCTAAGATAATGATACTATCTCGGGTTATTTGTGTACATACCGCTGTTTTAACGACCGCTTACCACGAAGCAGCCGTTGCTGAACTAAAAAGTCTGGCTCTTTAGGAATACAGTTGTAGCAAGAGAAAGCACTTCTTCAAGCAACTGCACGTCAAACCGGATTCAGTTTGGCGGAAACAGCAAGTGCAATGGGCGTTTTGAGAAACAATGGTTTGGAAGCAGACAAGGCTTTGGTAAAACTGGTCGCTTAGTGAGTAATGCTTTGAACAAGCATTTTGTTAATTGGGGGAAGGCTAAATCATGGTATAATAATCTCGAGATGATAAACGTTTTTACGGAGGTGATAGCATGTATTATAAAAAGCACAAAGGCGAGCTTAAATCAGACTTAATTGCTCTTTTTGTTACACTTGCAATTTCATTTGTAGCTGCCATAGTCTTGGTGAATTTCGGAGTGGATACCTCGGGAATTTCAACCGCCATGGGTGTTTTGGGGCTTGTTATCGCATTCTTTTCATTGATATCCAAGAGTGTTATCAACCTATTGCGCTGGATATTCGGCGGAAAATGACATGTTGATCCCGAGCCAAGCCCGTCAGAAACGGCGGGAAGGTGTAACGACTAGAAAAAGTAAGCTAAAAATCAAGCGAGTCTCTGAAGGCTCGCTTTTTTCATGCGGAAATTTCCACGAAGGCAAAGCTCCTTTAAAATGATATAATAAATTACAGAAAGAAATTGATAACGCCAATGGAGGTGGGAAAGGTGAAACTGTATAAATGGAAAAAGGGTGACGGCATAACTTTGTTGCGGAAAATGACATGTTGATCCCGAGCCAAGCCCGTCAGAAACGGCGGGAAGGTGTAACGACTAGAAAAAGTAAGCTAAAAATCAAGCGAGTCTCTGAAGGCTCGCTTTTTTCATGCGGAAATTTCCACGAAGGCAAAGCTCCTTTAAAATGATATAATAAATTACAGAAAGAAATTGATAACGCCAATGGAGGTGGGAAAGGTGAAACTGTATAAATGGAAAAAGGGTGACGGCATAACTTTGTTATGGATGGCAGTTGGTGCTTTGGTTGGTTTAATTTTAGGAATGATTGGGGGAGCGCTAGGCTGGCCATCTATTGACGAGATGCTTTGTTATGCTTTCTTTACCATTGGTTTTTTTACTTTTGTTGGTGGTATATTTAAATGGATATTTAGATTGTAAGAATGAAAATGAGTCTGCAAGGGCTCTTTTTTATGTCTACTTTTAAGGATGAAAAGATAGTCTGAACACTATGGAAACATAGTGAAGTACGGGATAAAGAGCCCGTACGGTAACATATTGGGTACAGGTTTGCGGAAAGTTATTAATTCGTTAGTATCTGCAGTAAAAAATATCGATAAAAATGCAAAAACTTGCAGCAGTCTTTGGCGGCTTTGGCTCCAAAATAAAAAGAGAACAAGCAGAAGTAGCCTCACTAACTGCCGAATACCAAAGACTAGCAGAAGTTAAGGTAGCTGCAAGTAGTGCCTATGTTGAAACGCCATTGAAAGGGACAAATAAAGATGGTGAGGTGGCTGAAGAAGTAGCACAGGTATCAACTAGTCTCCCTGCGACTGGTAGTAAGACTAAGGTTGACAAGGAAATAGAAAATGAAATTGCAACATCGGGAGCTATAGAAACGGGTGTGGCTAAAAGTTCAGGATTAGCAAGTAGTGTAGTTAGATTGGGTTCTAAGCTATTAGGAATAGCTAGTGCACTTTGGGCAACGTGGGACGCAGGAAAAGATATTTATGCAGCTTTAAAGAAAGGTTCTACTTCTTCATGGATTAAAGCTGGAACTAATACTGTTGGTACGTTAATAGGAACTGATATTGATCTTGCGACGGGTGGACCGATGGGAGCGATTATTGGTTCGCAGCTTGGTGAAGTAGTAGGATCATCTAAGACAGTTCAAAAAATTGTGGAAAGTGCCGGCAATGCGATAAAAAAGTCCAATGAAGAGATGAAAAAAGAAGGATATGTCGTTAATGCAAACGGGGCTATGGTCAAAGTAGACGGAAAGTAGAAAAAAGTTCTTTGGCGAAAGCCCAAAAGAGTATAGTTAGAGATATCACAAAGACAATGGATAAGGCAGATCTGTCCGTCCTCAAAATGTCTGTACAGACTGATGATGCTAGCTTGTCAAAGGCAAGGAAAAATCTTGAAGGATTCTATTCGTCTATTCTCAAAACGGCAGAGAAACAATCACAAAAGAGAGCGGATGCTGAAAAAAGTGTTGTTGACCAAATGTATAAGCGGCATAAAATAAGCAAAAAGCAATATGATGAGTATATTAAGAGCATTGATGAATCTGACAAGAAACGTCAAAGCTCCCAGAAAAAAACATATGACAGTCTTATCAAGTCCACAAATAAGTATAACGAAGAGTTGAAACGTGTAACTTCTAACGGGGAAGGAAATCTTAATCGAGTAGCTTATCTATATGATAAATGCAAGCAAACATCTAAGTTCAGACGCACTAGAAAAGATCGTAATGAAGAAAATTATTAACCTACCAGATTATTTAAAGCTTGGTAAAGATCTTACACAGGCGAGTACATCAATGTTTTTACCATTCACTACAGTAAAACTGGTTCGCATATTATTCCTGCCTATCACAGAAAGGAAAGATAAAGATGAATCTTGAAACATATCACATGAAAAAGATTGCGTTAACTGATGTTGATGGCGATGTCTTTGTTGGAACTTCATATTTTTGTGATAAAGAAGACTATGATGCTGACGAAGACGGCCTAGAGATGGTAGTTAACGGTGATGTTATTATATTTTATCAATCTGATATAAAATCAATTGAAGTTATATAGCACTTGTAAAAGTGCTTTTTTTATACCCGAAATAGGTAGGGGAATAAAATGATTAACATCTCCCAGCGATAGGGTTATCATTCAATTACAGATTGAAAGGAAAAATGTTATGGTCGAAAAAGAAAAACGGCTTGGCAATCAGGATCCTACTCAATCGGTAATTCTTCCGATGCACTATTGAATATGATCCAAAGACTGGCAGAAGACAAAATTCATGGTCAAAGAAGCGGTACCGGTCAGATTGGTCTTAACTTGAACGGCGACGTAAAATGAATATTGATATTCGGGATAACAACAGGAAAAGCGATATTCTGGAATACAGGAAAATCGTTGATGTTTTAGGGGTAGAAAAATCACCCATTTCGTTGGCTGAATTTCAAGATTTGAAGTATAATGACGTTGAAAAGTACAAGGAGTTAAAAGACCGTGCTGTTTGGAATGAAGCTAAGTTTCCAAGTGAAAAATCTTTAAATGGACACTTTAAATCTCACGGAGATGAATTCGCAAATATTTCTAAAGAACAATATCAGAAAGCAGCTGCTAGCCTCTTAGCCGAGCCAGTTTCTGATCATAAAAATAATATATATGCTTTAGGTAATCCTAAGACAAAGAGAATCACGACTATGTTTAGGCCTAAAGAAGGAAAGGAGTATTACGATGGTGAGATCTCAAAAGACCTGGGAAATTGATGGCGAACTATGGCTTAACTGCCCGGTTTGTGGAGCAGAGGTCAAAGACTACGACATTTGTGACAAATGCGGTTGGCAAAACACAGGCGAAACGAATATCGATGGCGGTCCCAATAAAATGACGTTAGCAGAAGCTAAAGAGGCTTATGCTAAAGGCTTAGAAATTTACTAAAAGCACACTAACAAACAAATAGGTTAGGGTGCTTTTTTATACCCAAAAATAGGAGTAAAAAATGATTAACACATATTAAAGGGTTTAAAAATCTTTTCAAAGATTAACACCTCCCAGCGATAGGGTTATCATTCAATTACAGATTGAAAGGAAAAATGTTATGGTCGAAAAAGAAAACGGCTTGGCAATCAGGATCCTACTCAATCGGCAATTCTTCCATTCCGCGACGGAACGGTAAGTGGTACGCCGCCTACACCTTTTTCGAGATTGGCAGGCGGCTGTTTTAATGTTTTTTCGTTAAAAATCGAAAACCGTTCTCCTTTTTTAGAAAACAAAAAACGCATACGCGACAATCAAGAGTAGCGTGACGCTTACCGCTTGTCTATGTATGCATCATTAATATTATGTACGGAAGGATATGGATTGAACTACCTAACCTAAAACTTCATTTTTTAACGGTTTGAAGTTGGGGATTCCAGGAACACGGCAAACTTGCCAGTCTAGTTCTTCACTAAGTTGGTAGAGGTTACCACTATTTTACCAAGGTACGTCCCATACCCGTTTATTATTAAACTAGATTTTCTAATTGCAATTTATACACTAATTATAATATCTGATTTAAAATAAATCAAGAAAAAAGAAGCATTGAGCGCTTCAAAAGAGGCGATTCATCCCCCACTTAGAGAAGTGGGGCATTCTCGCCTCTTTAGGGTAAACGCTGGATTACCCGTTCCTCATCCTTCCAAGAGGCTAAATGTATTATAATTCTTATTTTAAGCAATTAACAGCAAAAAATTAAGAATTTTTAGATGCTGAGAACAGTATGATTTGGTTCTGTGCGGAGGAAAAAAAGTCCCGTTTCCCTTTTGCGTTAAATGAAATGCCGAATAAATGCGGTCGACTTGCGACTGACTTTGTTCGGCATTTTTTCAATTTTGACACGCAGGAAATTATTCTTTTTGCCAAATGCAGCGCTTACTAAGTCGGCGTGCAAAGATCTCATTCAAAATTGCCGAGAGACTTTCTCAGGCTGTTTCCATCGTAGCAGGCGATTGTCACGCAGATGCAAATCATCCAGGTTTTACTAAAAAAATAAAAAATCAGTAAAAACAGTGCTTGCATAATTTAGTAAAATATAGTAAACTAAAAAAGTAGAAAATAACGTATTTACTTAATGAGGTGCATAAATTATGGAAAAGGCAGAATTAGAAACGAAATTTGAAAAAGTTTTTGGAGCAAAACCGGAAAAGACGTTCTTTTCCCCGGGTCGCATCAATTTGATCGGAGAACACACGGATTATAACGGTGGTCATGTTTTTCCCTGCGCAATTACGCTTGGAACGTACGGTGCAGCTTCAAAGCGTGATGACAGCAAGCTTAATTTTTATTCGGCCAATTTTGAAGACAAGGGCATAATCGAAGTCGATTTAAATAATCTTGTTTATGATGAAAAAGACAATTGGACAAATTATGCAAAAGGCATGATCAAGTTCTTGAAAGAAGACGGTTATGACATTGATGCCGGAATGGACATTTTTATTGAAGGCAATATTCCCAACGGATCAGGTCTTTCCTCTTCTTCCTCGCTTGAACTTTTAATCGGCATCATCTGTCAGGAACTTTTTGGTCTTGATACGGAGCGTCTCGATCTCGTAAAGCTTGGACAAAAGACTGAAAACAAGTTCATCGGCGTAAATTCCGGCATCATGGACCAGTTTGCAATTGGAATGGGTCAAGCAGGCAAAGCATTGCTGCTTGATACGAATACGCTTGAATATACGCCGGTTCCGCTTGATTTGAAAAACAACGTCATCGTAATCATGAATACGAACAAGCGTCGCGAACTTGCAGATTCCAAATATAATGAACGTCGCGCAGAATGTGAGAAAGCCTTGGCAGAGCTTCAAACAAAACTTGATGTCAAGTCTTTGGGTGAACTTGACGAGTCAACGTTTGACGAATACGGTTATCTGATTGAAGATGAAGCACGTTTGAAGCGCGCTCGTCATGCCGTGCTTGAAAACCAACGCACTTTGAAGGCTGAAAAGGCCCTTGAAGCCGGTGATCTTGAGCGTTTTGGCCGGCTTGTCAACGCATCTCATGTTTCACTCGAACACGATTATGAAGTAACCGGTGTTGAACTTGATACGCTGGCACATGAGGCCTGGAAGCAAAAGGGCGTGCTTGGCGCAAGAATGACCGGCGCAGGCTTTGGCGGATGCGGCATTGCAATCGTTGATAAGGATTGTGTTGAAGACTTCAAAGAAAATGTCGGCAAGGCATATGAGGAAAAAATCGGGTATGCACCATCGTTTTACATTGCGGAGGTTGCTGACGGAACAAAGGTGCTTGATTAATCAGAGTGAAAAGTGCGGTGAATTGAAATGGATTTGATTAGAAAATTTGTTGAACAAGTAATTGAGAAGTCTGATTATACTGAACTTGATAAGTATTATTTGTATAATCACGTTTTGCATCTGGTTGGCAAATGCGAGAAAGAGTGTCAGGAAGCAAGCATTATCGACGTAAAGGATGCTTTGGTCGAACAGGCTGTTTTGAATCAGAAAATTGATGACTTGTCTTCTTCAAAGGATTCTTTGGGATGTGAGCTGATGGATCTGATAACGCCGATTCCAAGCGTTTTGAATCAGCGTTTTAATGAAATGTATGCTCAGGACAAAAAACGGGCAATCGCTGATTTTTACGAGCTCAGCAAAGCAAACGATTACGTCAAGACGAAGGCAATTGCTAAAAATATCTATTTCAAGACGCCGACCGACTACGGCAATCTTGAAATTACGATCAACCTTTCCAAGCCGGAAAAGGATCCAAAACAGATCGCGTTGGCTAAAAAACTCGCGCCGTCAGGATATCCTTTGTGTCAGCTATGCATGGAAAATGAAGGGTATTATGGTCGCGTTGATCATCCTGCAAGGACGAATCACCGAATCGTTCGGTTCAATTTGGGTGAAGAAGTCTGGGGTTTTCAGTATTCTCCGTACGCTTATTTTAACGAGCACTGCATTTTCCTTGACGGCAAGCATGAGCCGATGGTAATTTCCAAGGAAACGTTTAGCAATCTCCTGGAAATCGTCGAAAAGTTTCCTGGATATTTTGCCGGAAGCAATGCGGACTTGCCGATTGTCGGCGGATCTATTCTGACTCATGAGCATTATCAGGGCGGTCGTCACGTTTTTGCAATGGAAGAAGCGCCCGTTGAAAAAAGTTTCAGATTTGCCGGGTTTGAAAACGTTTCTGCCGGAATCGTCAAGTGGCCGATGTCGGTGATTCGTCTGAATGGTTCCGATAAAGCAGAATTAGTGGCATTATCCGCCAAAATTTTAGATTCCTGGCGCAAATACAGTGACGAAAAAGTTAACGTCAAAGCATTTGATGGTGACGTTTTGCATCACACGATTACGCCGATTGCGAGAATGAAGAACGGCAATTACGAGCTTGATCTGGTTTTGCGCGACAATCAAACGTCAGAGGAATATCCGGACGGAATTTTCCATCCGCATAAAGACGTGCAGCACATCAAAAAAGAAAACATTGGCCTGATCGAGGTCATGGGATTGGCGATTTTGCCTCCGCGCCTCAAAGACGAGCTTGCCGAAGTCGGAAAGCATATTTTGGGAACATCAAACGAAATGAAGGAATATCATCGCGTTTGGGCTGATGAAATCAAGCAGAATCATCCGGAAGCGACTGCAGAAAATATTACGGAAATCGTTAATCAGGAAACCGGAAAAGTTTTTGCCAGAGTTCTTGAAGACGCGGGCGTGTACAAACGAAGCAAACAGGGTCAAGAAGCTTTTATGCGTTTTGTTGAAAACGTCGGATTAGAATAATTCTCATTTAAAGATCCTCACTGATTTTAAAATCAGTGGGGATCTTGTTTTTATCAGCAAAGCAATCAATCAGACAGTGAGAGGTTTGAATAAGATTCACATTTTTTTCTAATTTTGCATTGATAAAAGATAGATTTCGTGATACGCTTAATAACGTAAATGATAACAGTTCTCAATTAGAAACTAAAACAGGCGTGTTCAGGAGGAAAGAGAAATGCAAACATTGGCACAAATCAAGCGCGAGGGGCGTTGCATCATTTCAAAGATTGATGGTTCAAAAATGTTGGTGCGCCGCTTGGCAGAGTTGGGGATGGTTCGTGGCAAAGTAGTTACGGTGATTGCGACGGCTGATTCAAACAGCGGACTGCTGATTTATTTTCAAGGTCAAAGACTTGCCGTCAGTCCTGAAATGGCTGAGTGCATCGAAGTTTTGGATCTTGGCAGCCTTGACGATAAGGATCTTGTTTCTTTGGATTCGATTCCGTTGAAAAAATCTGGCGTGGTCGTCAAACTGAACGGATCAAAGGAACTGCGTCGTCGTTTAATGGATATGGGGCTGACTCGTAATACGATCGTGACCGTCCAGCAGATTGCACCGTTGGGCGATCCTGTTGAACTGACTCTTCGCGGATACAAACTTTCGTTGCGAAAGAGTGAAGCCGCAAACATCATGGTTAAGGAGGCGAGCTTATGATTAACGTTGCTCTTGCCGGAAATGCAAACTGCGGAAAGACGACTTTGTTCAATGCTTTGACCGGTGCCAACCAATTTGTCGGAAACTGGCCCGGAGTTACCGTTGAAAAGAAATCCGGACGCCTGAAAAAACACAAGGATGTCGTCATTCAAGATCTTCCGGGCATCTATTCTTTGTCTCCATACAGTCCGGAAGAAGTCGTTTCCAGAAGATATTTGATTGACGGACGTCCGGACGTAATCGTCAACGTGATCGACGGAACGAATTTGGAGCGAAATCTGTATTTGACATTGCAATTGATGGAAACCGGACTTCCGATAATCTGTGCAGTCAACATGGTGGACTTGCTCAAAAAGCAGGGCAAGCGCATCAACTTGAAGAAAATGGAGTATCTGTTGGGCGTTCCGGTAATCGGAATCAGTGCTTTGAAGAAGACTAATCTGGATGTGCTGATCGATATGATGATTGAAGAAAAGCACAAAGAATATTCTTTTCCCAAGTATGACGATCGCCTTGAATCGGCTCTGTCAATGATCGAAGACCAGCTTCGCGGAGTCGTGTCTGATGAAGATCTGCGCTTCTATGCAATCAAGTTCTTTGAGCAAGATGATGACGTTTGGGAAAACGTCGCGCTTGATTCGACGCGTCGCAGCGAAATCGAAGAACTTATCAAAACGGCTGAAAAAGTTTTTGGCGACGAGACCGGGAGCATCGTTGCCAATGCTCGTTACGACTTCATCGCTCGCATCGTTGACATGAGCATCGTCAACGAAAAAGACTTTGTCATGACGGCATCTGACTATGTCGATATGGTGGTAACGAACAGAATCCTTGCGCTGCCGATTTTTGTTTTGGTCATGTGGCTCGTGTACTATATTTCGATTCAAACGATTGGCGGTGCAGGCTCTGACTGGGTCAATGACGTTTTGTTCGGAGAACTTGTTCCTGATACTGCAACTGCGCTGCTTAAAAGCTGGCACGTTGCTTCGTGGATGCAGGGACTTATAATCGATGGCATTATTGGCGGCGTTGGGGCAGTCTTAGGCTTTGTTCCGCAAATTGCAGTCCTTTTCCTGTGTCTTGGCATCTTGGAAGATTGCGGCTACATGGCACGCGTTGCATTTGTCATGGATCGCATTTTTCACCGTTTCAATCTCTCCGGCAAATCTTTTATTCCGTTGCTTATTTCGACAGGTTGCGGCGTGCCGGGAATCATGTCAACGAGAACGATTGAAAGCGAAAAAGATCGCAAAATGACGATTATGCTGACGACTTTCATGCCTTGTTCGGCCAAATTGACGATTATCGGTCTGATTTCGGGGACTTTCTTTCCGCACCAGAGCTGGGTTGCACCGTCAGCATATTTTATCGGAATGGCTGCCGTCGTTTGTTCCGGCATCTTCTTGAAAAAAACACAGTTGTTTGCCGGTGAGACGCAGCCGTTCGTCATGGAACTTCCTGCCTATCACCTGCCGAAGGTTTTAAACATTCTGCGTTATTCTTATGAGCGTTCGATTGCCTTTATTCAAAAGGCCGGCACGATTATTTTTGCTTCAATGGTCCTTATCTGGTTCCTTTCCTCGTTCAACTTTAAGATGCAGATGGTTTCTCAGCAAGAAAGCATGCTCAAGACGATCGGTTCGATTTTCGTTCCGATTTTCAAACCGCTCGGATTTGGCGATTGGCATGCATGCGCCGCGGTTTTTGCCGGTCTGATCGCCAAGGAAAATTGTATCAGCACGATTCAGGTTACGTTTGGCAATCCGTCAAACGCAGTCTTCGACAAACTCATGCTGTCGCATTTCTCTTCATTTGGCGCTTACTCCTTTTTGGTTTTCAATCTGCTGTGTGCGCCGTGCTTTGCGGCAATCAGCGCAATGAACAAAGAGTTTGGAGATTACAAATGGACGCTTAAAGCAGTAGGATATCAGACGCTTCTTGCGTACCTTGCCGCATTGGTCATTTGCCAATCATCGGTTATTCTCTCCGGAAGCTATACGTGGCTTAACGTTTTAGGCGTAGCCATTGGCGTTTTGATTTTTGCTTACGGATTGGTTATCAAGCGTCCAGCCAAGACTGTTGCCGCTGAAAGTCGGCTTGCGAAAGAAGGAATTTAAATGATTGCTACGGTAATTTTGTCTGTTCTGATTTTTGGTGCTTTTTTCTATATTGTATATACGCGTTTTATCAAAAGAAGCAAAGGACATTGCGATTCTTGTCATGATCAGGGATGCCCGTTGGTTGACGTCCATAAGATAAACGCTAAAAAAGGTTAATGATTTAACAGCCGGTTTCATTCAGAGACCGGCTGTTTTTTGAGACAATTGTTCCGATTAGTATCGAAAAAATTGTATATTGTGAGGGCTAGTGATATACTATATTTGTGAAAACGATTTCTAAGGAGTGATTTGTATGAGTACGCGTGAGAGATTTGCTGAAAAAGAGATTACGAAGGAGAATCATATTTTCTCAAGAACAAGAACGACGATTGAATCTGCATTTTACGGAAACAACGTCGTTGATGTCGCAAGCGTTGAACAAGCCTATCGTCTGGCTGAAAAATCCAGTGCGACAATAGTTACCGATCTGCCGATTATTCATACGAAAGAGCTGGGACTTCCGGATGACGCAAAGATGATTGTTGACAATCATGGAGAAGTTGTCGGAAGGACGGCCAAAGCAAGGAGGCGCATCGGTTTACCTGAATCTGATGATGACAAGCTTGACGGTGTTTTGCGCGAAGCAATTTATTCTGCCAGGAGTCGTAAATTTTATAAGACCGACGTGGTCGTAGGGCTTGATGAAGAGTTTATGCTGAAAGCGCACCTTGCGATTGCGGAAGGGTTTGAAGTCAATCTTTTGTCATACATGCTGAATTTTCAATTTTTAAACGACGAATATGAGAAACGTTACGAAAATTCAAAACAGTATGATGAAGGCGATATCTATCTTTATGCTGATCCATCGTGGCATGATGCAGCTTATCCTGACGGTCTCGTAATTATCGATGCCAAGCACAACGCAGCGGCTGTTTTGGGATTGCGCTATTTCGGGGAATTGAAGAAAGCGACCTTGACGCTTGCTTGGGCAACGGCTCACAGAAACGGCTATGCTGCTTGTCATGGCGGAGAAAAGGCATTTCATTTCAAAGACAAAGATGACAAGGTTTTTGCATTTTACGGACTTTCCGGGTCCGGAAAGTCAACGTTGACTCACGCAAAGCATAACGGCAAGTTCGATATTACTGTTTTGCATGACGATGCGTTCGTAATCAATCGGAAAGACGGGAGCTCAATTGCGCTTGAACCGTCATATTTTGATAAAACAAACGATTATCTGCCAGGGACGAAGGAAACGAACTATTTTACGACCGTGATGAATGTTGGCGTAACTTTGGACGCTGACGGCAAAAAAGTTTTGGTAACGGAAGACCTTCGCAATGGCAATGGACGTACGATTAAGTCGCGTTATGCTTCAGTTAACCGCGTTGATCGTGAAAAAGCACCGATAACGTCGATTTTTTGGATCATGAAAGACAACAGTTTGCCTCCGGTCGTCAAACTTGAGGATCCGGTGACTGCAGCAACTTTCGGCGTGACGCTTGCAACCAAACGTTCGACGGCTGAAAACGTTGCGAAAACGGCTAGAGATGCATTAGTGATTGAGCCTTTTGCCGATCCTTTCAGGGCTTATCTTCTTTCTGAAGACTATGCCGATTTTAAAGAATTGTTTGAAAACGGCGTTGATTGCTATATTGTCAACACTGCTGATTTTAATGGACGGGATATCGATAAGAACTTAACGCTGAAGATTCTTGAAGACATTGCAACCGGTGCTGATGTTTGGAAACCGTTCGGACCGCTTGACAACATGAGCTATATGCCGCTTGACGGCTATGCTCTGGATTTTTCAGATGAGGAATATAAAGAAGAACTTGCCAGCCGATTTGAAATTCGTCGGGATTGGATCGAAAGATATGGAGAAACGCATCCGCATGCACCGCTTCCTGAAGAAATCACTGATTGTCTGAACGGAATGATTAAAAAGATTAAATAATTTTTTGAGACTGAATGATTGAATTCAGTCTCTTTTTTTACCTGAAATGCAAAATCAAAATAAATTGATTCATGTCATATCTTCTCACACAAGAAAACGTTTTTATGATGTTTTTCTTAAAAATCGCTTGCAATTAGCTAAAGTTGTGTTAGAATTTATGACATAAAGCAGAAGGGAATGGTTGATATGTTGAATGGAGCTAATACGGTCTTTTTGATCGTTTCCAGCATTTTGGTTTTTTGTATGACGCCTGGATTGGCTTTCTTCTATGGGGGCTTGGTTTCAAGAAAGAACGTTGTCAATACGATGCTTTCAGTTTTTATTATTTGTGGAGTGGCGGTTTTGCTGTTTTGCTTTGTCGGATATGAGCTTTGCTTTAATGGCGATATTGGCGGCATTATCGGGCAAGTTAAGCATTTGTTTTTAAGCGGCGTCGATATCGGTTCAATCGTGAATAAGGATGCCGGAATCAACCTTGGAACTTATTTGATTTTTGAAATGATGTTTGCATTGATTACGCCCGCATTGTTTGTTGGAGCCATTGTTGGACGCATGCGATTCAATTTTTTGCTTGTCTTTATCATCTGCTGGACTTTCGTTATTTATTATCCGCTCGTACATATGGTTTGGAGCCCGTCAGGATTAATGTTCAAAGCAGGAGTGCTTGACTTTGCCGGTGGGACCGTCGTTCATATTAATGCCGGGATTACGGCATTGATTCTTTCAATTTGTCTTGGACCTCGTTTGAAGCGTGAAACGGAACACTATGATCTTCCCTGGGTTCTTCTTGGAACGGCCATTCTTTGGATCGGATGGTACGGATTCAATGCCGGCTCGGCTTTGGCAGCCGACAAGCTTGCTTTGCAGGCGTTTATTACGACTACTGTTGCAACCGGCAGCGCAATGATGGCATGGATGCTGATTGAAATGAAGGTTGACGGAAAACCGACGCTTGTCGGTGTATGTACGGGTGCTTTATGCGGCTTGGTCGGTATTACGCCTGGTGCAGGCTATGTTACGGTCGTTGGAGCATTTTTCATCGGTATTATTTGCACGTGCACGAGTTTCGCATTCATTACTCATATCAAGCCAAAGATGAAATTTGATGATCCGCTTGACGCTTTTGGATGTCATGGCGTTTCAGGCATTGCCGGATCCGTATTGACAGGCGTGTTTGCTACGAAGGCTGCCAACTCGGGCATCGTTGAAAATGGTCTTTTCTACGGCGGCGGAGTTCATTTGTTTTTGATACAAATCATGGGAACCGTCGTAACGATTATTTTTACGACCGTGCTGTCATTTATTTTGATTGCGATTTTGCGTCGCTTTATTCCGATGCGTGTTACCGAAGAAGAAGAAATTGTCGGTTTGGATGCCGGGGAACACGGGGAAGCCGTTGATTCTTCTGCAGGCAGCCATGAGATCGAACGATACAGAAGCGAGTTTCAAGGTCAGTTGGCTCATTTGATGGGGGACAACGGGCCAAGATACAGATAGAAAAACGACGCATACGGATATCGTTTTGACTTGATTGAAGATTGAGACTAAAAAGGCAACCGTGTTTTTGAGCACGGCTGCCTTTTTGATTATGCTTTTCACGCAGCAAATTTGACTGTATTTTAAGCCGGGATTGAAAAAACCAGCTGAATCAAAGTACTATCCGAATGGATCCCACTTGTACTTTGCACGTTCTCCTCCAATTAATTTCGGACGTGAGCGAAGGTATGTTGCGTGTGCGAATCCGATTTCCTTGACGGACGTTCTGACCGGAATTTGGACGAATTTTACGTGCATGCCGATTGACGTATCTCCGATGTCCATTCCTGCCTGCGCGATGACGTGTTCAACTTCAACGGGATCGTCCATTTGCTCGAATGCGGCGATTTGGCAAGATCCGCCGGCATGTTCGCTTGGAAAAACGGTGACGATTTCGAAGTTTTTTTCTTCAGCGATTTTTCTTTCGACGACAAGGGCGCGATTCAAGTGTTCGCATCCTTGGACGGCCAAATACAGCTTTCGCGGTTTCAAAACTTCCATAACGGCAGAAACAACCGTGCGGCCAACGTCGACGCTGGGGTATTTTCCAATGTGCTCACCTTGAATTTCGCTTGTGCTGCATCCTAAAACAACCAGATCGCCCTCATGAAGGTTTGCTTGATTCAGCAATTCGGTTAATCCGCTCCGTATTTGTTCTGTAATCTTGTTTAAATCGATTTCCAAAATTCCACCTTCTCATGATTATCGGGAAACTTTCCGTCATCCCGAGTTATTGTATCAATTATAACACCATATATTGTGTCGGTGCTTCATGTTTTTTGAAATAAAAATGTTTCACAGGCAGTCGACCCCAATGTAAAAAGGTTTTTATAAAAGTTTCACACGCTCTATATCTAGCATTGTTATTTTTCTTCAGGCCCCATATATTGTGTTTTTGTTGTTTTCGTTATAATATAGAATATGTTGGAAGGTCGGGGAGACATACCGACCTTACATGAACGGAACAGCTTGTTTTTATACTGGCAAATGATAATGAAAATTTTGACTCGGGGGTTGACTTGAATGATGGAAGTAAAAAATGATGAAAAAAAAGTGACGAAAAGGCCGGGGTCGGTCATCAAGCGCGATGGATACAGGATGCCCTTTGCGTCATATAAATTAAAATATATTTTCAGCGCCCTCGGTTTGGAAGATCAAAGCGATGAATTGATTTGGTCGGTTATTAATAAATTCGGCGATCAAGAGACGGTTGAAACGGCTGAAATCTATGATGCCGTCATTGCGACTTTGAAAGAAAACAATTTTGACGATGAAGTTGAAAGTTTCATCACTAAACATAAGGTCAGGGAAGAAGAATGGCAAAAACAAACGGATCCTACTGAACGTTTGACACGGCTTCAAAAGAAGGATCCGGCGCTTGTGCATGAAAATGCCAATAAGGACAGCAACGTTTTCAATACGCAGCGCGATCTGACCGCGGGAACGGTTGGCAAAACGCTTGGATTGCGCTTGATGCCTGAACATGTTGCCAAAGCACATCTTCGCGGCGACATTCATTATCATGATCTTGACTATACTCCGTGGAGTCCGATGACGAATTGCTGTCTGATTGATTTCAGAGAAATGCTGACGAACGGATTTAAAATCGGAAATGCAGAGGTTGAAAGTCCTCATTCGATTCAAACTGCAACGGCACAAATGTCTCAGATTATTGCAAACGTGGCTTCCAGTCAATATGGCGGGTGTTCGGCAGACCGTGTGGATGAGGTTCTTGAACCGTTTGCAATGCGTAATTATGAGAAACATTTGGCTGAATCCAGGGATTACATCGAAAATCCCGAAAAGCAAGTCGAATTTGCCAAGAAAAGGACCAAAAAAGATATCTACGATGCGATGCAGGCTTTGGAATACGAAATCAATACCCTGTTTTCGTCACAAGGACAGACGCCGTTTACAACGCTCGGATTTGGTCTTGGAACTTCCTGGATTTCTCGTGAGATTCAAAAATCGATTTTGAGAATCAGAATTGCAGGACTCGGTCGCGAAAAACGTACGGCAATTTTTCCGAAACTCGTTTTTACGTTGAAAAAAGGCTTGAATCTCAAGCCTGGCGATCCAAATTATGACATCAAGCAGCTTGCGGTTGAGTGTGCTACGAAACGCATGTATCCTGACGTTTTGATGTATGACAAGATAGTTGAACTGACTGGAAGCTTCAAAGCACCGATGGGGTGTCGCTCTTTTCTTCAAGGCTGGAAAGACAATGAAGGAAATGAAGTCAATTCAGGCCGAATGAACCTCGGCGTCGTGACCATGAACCTTCCGCGGATTGCGCTTGAATCAAATGGCGATATGGATCTTTTTTGGGAAATATTCAATGAACGCCTTGACGTATGTCATACTGCGCTCAAGTTCAAAGTCAAGCGCGTTTTGGATGCCATTCCTGAAAATGCTCCGATTCTTTATCAATACGGTGCATTTGGCAAGCGTCTCAAGCCGGGAGAAGACGTAAATGAGTTGTTTAAAAATGAACGTGCAACGGTTTCATTGGGCTATATCGGCCTATATGAAGTCGGAACGGTCTTCTATGGGCCGAACTGGGAACATAACAAGGAAGCTCATGATTTTACGCTGTCAATCGTTAAGAAATTGCACGATGCCTGTGCAGAGTGGTCTGCGCAAAGCGGCTATCATTATAGTGTTTACTCGACTCCAAGCGAGTCGCTGACGGATCGTTTCTGTCGGTTGGATACTGAAAAATTCGGCAAGATTAAAGATATTACGGATAAGGAATACTACACGAACAGTTTTCATTATGACGTCAGAAAGCATCCGACTCCATTTGAGAAGCTTTCATTCGAAATGGACTATCCGAAATATGCTTCAGGCGGGTTTATTCATTACTGCGAATACCCTAATTTGCGTCAAAATCCGAAAGCTTTGGAAGCCGTTTGGAATTGGGCTTATGATAAGGTCGGCTATCTTGGAACCAATACGCCGATCGATCATTGCTATAAGTGCGGTTTTCAAGGCGAATTCAAAGCGACGGAGCGCGGCTTTGAGTGTCCAACGTGCGGCAATCACGATCCGAAGACTTGCGATTGCGTCAAAAGAACTTGCGGCTATCTCGGGAATCCTTTGCAGCGTCCGATGGTGCACGGACGTCACGTTGAGATTTCGTCCCGCGTCAAGAACATGACCGAGAGGATGGCTGAAGATGTTGAGTGATAGTCAGATTCGGGTAAGCATTGGCGGTGATACTTGCTTTATTACTCAATCCGGTCTGGATAAAGGCAATGCCGACAAAAAAAATGTCAAACGACGTTCTCGCATACCCAAAAAGCCCAGGAATCCACAGCCGAAAGAGTGGCTTTCAAGCGAGTTGTCACAAAACTATATTGCTGACTACAAACCATTTAATTTTGTCGACGGTGAAGGGGTCAGGTGCAGTCTTTACGTCAGCGGATGTTTGTTTGCGTGTCCTGGATGCTATAACAAGGTTGCACAAAATTTTCATTACGGCAAACCCTATACTCAAGAGCTTGAAGATCAGATAATTGCGGATCTTGGCGAAGATTACGTTCAAGGATTAACGCTGCTTGGCGGTGAGCCATTTTTAAATACGGATGTTTGTTTGAAATTGGTCAGGAGAATCAGAAAAGAGTACGGAGATATCAAGGATATTTGGTCTTGGAGCGGTTATACGTGGGATGAACTGCTGCTTGATTCCGAAGACAAGCTTGAACTGCTGCATAATATCGATATTCTTGTTGACGGACGCTTCAGAGAAGATCTGAAGGACTTGACGCTGCAATTCAGGGGAAGTTCCAATCAAAGAATCATTGATGTTAAAAAATCATTTGAAAAGGGCGAGGTCGTTATTTGGGAAGGCCTGGTCAGATAAGAAAAGAGGCTGGGAAAAAACTATGCCTCAAATTGAAAAACCGGATGATTTGCAATCAGTCGCAAATCTGATCCGGTTTTTTTGCATGTATGACAATCTCATTCCATGATGGAAATAGCCGAAAAGAGGCTGGCGGCAAATTTGCATGAGATTTTGACCGGATTAGTTGAGCAGCACCGTATTTAAAAAATACCGGACAAA